>ERZ1292637.1-Hain-H14-01um-R3-1-length-519561-cov-21_pt2 | contig 263985 bp, 264 predicted proteins | sample MGYA00564405_ERZ1292637 | MGnify/ENA primary metagenome ERZ1292637 (study PRJEB36523, sample SAMEA6512645) | groundwater metagenome | collected 2019-01-09 | study: AquaDiva: Metagenomics assemblies of 32 groundwater samples | reverse complement strand
TGCGAAATATCACGATTACGACAGCGAAATCAGCGACTTACTTGGAGAATGTGGGATGAGACCTTCCAGATCGTCGGCGGCCTGCGCGGCGACTTCGGGTTCAAGGACTGGAAGTGGGACGTCTACGCCAGCTACGGCGAGATGAACCACACCGAGGATCAGCACGGCAATGTCAGCCGCGCGGCCATGCGCGAACTCACCTTCGCCGCCGACGGCGGCAAGGCGATCTGCGGCGGCTTCAACATCTTCGGGGCCGGCAAGGTCAGCCCCGGCTGCGCGGCCTATATCGCCCGCGAGGTCAGCAACGACACCAAGATCCAGCAGACCGTGCTCGAAGGCTTCGTCACCGGCTCGATCTTCGACCTGCCGGCCGGCGCCGTGAAATTCTCGGCCGGCGCGCAGTATCGCAAGGATCAGTTCGACTACGCGCCCGACGCCCTGCTGCAAGGTCCTGACCTCGTCGGCTTCAACCCCGCCGTCCCGGTCAAGGGCGACATCTCGTCGAAGGAAATCTACGGCGAGCTGCTGATCCCGATCCTCAGCCAGGCGCCTCTGGCCTACAGCCTGGACCTGTCGCTGGGCGGCCGGATCGCCGACTACAACACCACCGGCACGATCAGCGCCTACAAGGCCGACCTCACCTGGCGTCCGGTGGAAAGCCTGATGCTGCGCGGCGGCTATCAACGCGCGGTCCGCGCGCCCAACATCGCCGAGCTGTTCTCGCCCCAGTCGCTGGGCTTCTCCGGGATCGGCACGCCCGGCGCCGGCACCACGGCGGGCGATCCCTGCGACGTGCGCTCATCCTTCCGCACCGGCGGCGCGGCCGCCCAGGTCAGGGCCCTGTGCATCGCCCAGGGCGTTCCGGCCGGCATCGTCGACACCTACAACCAAGCCTCGACCCAGGTGGAGATCCTCGGCGGCGGCAATCCGGGTCTCAGCGAGGAGAAGTCCGACAGCTACACCCTGGGCGCGGTCTGGGCGCCGAGGATCGACGCGCCGTTCCTGCGCCGGCTCAGCGTCAGCCTCGACTACTACAAGATCGAACTGGAGGACGTGGTCGGCTCGCTGTCGGTGCAGACCATCGTCGGCGAGTGCTTCAACACCGGCGGCGCCAATCCCAGCTTCGACAACTCCAACTTCTATTGCCAGCAGTTCAAACGCATCGGGAACGGCAACATCACCGGCGTGCTGACCACCCAGGTGAACCTGGCGGCTTGGAAGACTTCGGGGATCGACGCCCAGGTCGACTGGGGCTTCGACCTCGCCGACCTCGGCCTGCCCGAGAGCGCCGGCGCGTTCGACCTGAACCTTGTGGTCTCCAAGCTGGAGAGCTTCGAGAAGCAGGCCCGCCCGGGCGCGCCGTTCCTGGAAAGCGCCGGCACCATCGGCGGGGACCTGTCGGGCGGCGCCTATCCGGAGTGGAAGTCGACCCTGTCGGCGACCTATCGGGTGGGCCCGGCCAAGGCGACGCTGCGCTGGCGCCATATCGCCGCCATGCAGGACTTCCGCAGCGTGCCGGTGTTCTCGCCGACCGCGGTCGACACCCCTGACTACGACCTGTTCGACGTCGTCGGATCCTGGTCGTTCGACGAGCGGGTCACCATGCGCATCGGCGTCAACAACGTCGGCGACAAGGACCCGCCCTTCTATACGAGCTACTCCAACTCCAACACCGACCCCTCGACCTACGACGTCCTCGGCCGCCGGTTCTTCGTCGGCCTGAACGCCCGGTTCTGACCAACCTCGTTGCTCCCCCGCCCGGCGGGGGAGCAACGAGTTGCTTGCCCGTCGCCGCGTTCCTCCCGACAATGGCGGGGTGACCAAGCTCATCTTCGATTGCGACCCTGGTGTTGACGACGCCGTCGCCCTCTTCCTGGCCTTCGCGTCTCCGCAAGACCTCGAGATCCTCGCCATCACCACCGCCGCCGGCAATGTCGCGGCCAACCTGACCGCGCGCAACGCGGCGATCATTCGCCAGATCGCTGGGCGCGAGGACGTCCCGATCCATGCCGGCGCCCAGCGGCCGCTGGTCCGCCCGCCTGTCGGCGCCGGCGACTTCCACGGCGAGAGCGGCCTTGGGACCCTGCCGGTCTTCGAACCCACGAAGGGCGCCGCGAAGGGCCACGCCGCCAACGTCATCGTCGACCTGGTCATGGCCCATGCGCCTGGAGAGGTGACCATCGCGGCGACCGGCGCGCTCACCAACCTGGCCCTGGCCATGCGGCTGGAGCCGGCGATCACAGCGCGCCTTGGCCCCATCGCGATCATGGGCGGCGCGCGGCGCGAGGGCGGCAACATCACCGCCTCGGCCGAGTTCAACATCTATGCCGATCCCCATGCCGCCGACGTGGTCTTCACCTCCGGCGCGCGCTGCGTGGTCTTCGGCCTCGACGTCACCCACCAGGTCCGCGCCGACCCCGCCCGCACCGCCGCCATCGCCGCGATCAAGACCCCCGCCGCCCAGGCCAGCGCCAACCTGCTCGAATTCTCCAACGCCCTGGAGCGCGACATCGTCGGGGGAACCGGCGCCCCGATCCACGATCCCTGCGTCATCGCCTGGCTGCTGGCGCCGCAACTCTTCACCCTGCGTCCCTGCGACCTGAAGGTGGAGACCGCCTCGCCCCTGACCCTGGGCCACACCGCCGTCGAGTTCCGCCTGGCCGATCCGTCCGCCGCCACCGTGCAATGGGCGACCGGGGCCGACGCCGACGGCGTGTTCGCCCTGCTCAATGAACGGCTGGCCCGATGACCGCTGTCACCGTCATCGGCTCGGTCAATCTCGACTTCGTGGCCACGGCCGCGACCCTGCCGGCGCCGGGCGAGACCGTGACCGGCGCGACCCTGGCCCGCCATCCCGGCGGCAAGGGCGCCAACCAGGCGCTGGCCGCTCAGCGCCTGGGCGCCGACGTCAAGCTGGTCGCCCGCGTGGGCGCCGACAGCCTGGCCGACGAGGCGCTGTCCCTGCTTTACGCCGAGGGCGTCGATCTCTCGGCCTGCGCGGTGGACGAAGCCGCCGCCACCGGCGTCGCCCTGATCGCCGTCGCCGCCGGCGGCGAGAACCAGATCGTCGTCGCGCCCGGCGCCAACGCCGCCTTCACGCCGCGACACCTGCCCCACACGACGCCCGGCGCGCTGATCTGCCAACTGGAGCTGCCGCTGGACACCGTCGCCGCGGCGGTGGCCCAGGCCACCGGCTTCGTCTGCCTCAACCTCGCCCCCGCCGCAGAGATGCCGCCCCAGACCCTGGCCCGCGCCGACCTGATCGTCGTCAACGAGACCGAGGCCGCCTTCTATGGCCAGGCCCTGCACGCCCTGCCTGGCCTGATCGCCGTCACCTGGGGCGCCAGGGGGGCCGGCCTCTACCGCGCCGGCCAGCAGATCGCCGCCGCCGCGCCGCCGCCGGTCATCGCCATCGACACCACCGGGGCCGGAGACGCCTTCGTCGGCGCCCTCACCGTGGCGCTGCTGGAAGGCCAGGCCCCCGAGACCGCCTTGAAATTCGCCTGCGCCGCCGGCGCGCTCGCCGCCACGCGGGCCGGCGCCCAACCCTCCCTGCCAACCCGCGCCGAGGTCGACGCCCACCTGGAGTCCGTCTGATGCCCGTTCCCACGCTCAGCCTCAAAGACTTCACCCACGGCTCGGAGACGCAGCGCGCCGCCTTCTCCGACGCCCTGATGGCCGGCCTGCAGGACTACGGCTTCTTCATCCTCACCGACCACAACGTGCCGACCGACCTGCTCGACGCCGCCTACGAGCAGAGCGCGCAGGTGTTCCACCTGCCCTATGTGGACAAGCGCCGCTATGCCGCCGGCCTGCGCGGCTACACCCCGTTCGGGACCGAGCACGCCAAGGATTCCGGCCTGCCCGACCTCAAGGAGTTCTGGCAGATCGGCCGCGAGCCGGCGCCCGGCCTGCCGGCCGACGACTTCCCGCCCAATGTCTGGCCCAAGGAAGTCCCGGCCTTCGAGCCGACCTTCAGCGCCCTGTTCACCGCCCTGGACGAAACCGGCCGCCTGCTGCTGACCGCGCTCGCGCCAAAGCTGGGCCTGAACGCCGACTACTTCGACGACAAGGTCGCGGCCGGAACCTCGATCCTGCGGGTGCTGCATTATCCGCCGGTGCCGGACGACGCCCCGGAGGGCGCGGTGCGCTCGGCCGCCCACGAGGACATCAACTTCATCACCATCCTGGTCGCCGCCAAGGGCGCGGGCCTGCAACTGCTCGACCGCGACGGAACCTGGCTGCCGGTGGAGACGCAGCCTCGCAACCTGATCGTCGACAGCGGCGACATGCTTCAGCGCCTGACCAACGGGGTCATCCCCTCGACCACCCACCGCGTGGTCAACCCGCAGGGGCCGAACGTCAGCCGCTACTCGATGCCGTTCTTCATGCACCCGGCCTCGGACGTCTCGCTGAAGTGCCTGCCGACCTGCGAGGGTGACGGCGCCAAGTGGCCGGAGATCACCGCCGGCGCGTTCCTGACTGAACGCCTGCGCGAAATCGGCCTGGCCAAATAGGCCTTCGCCGGCGCGATCGTCGCCTATTCGGAAACGGTGTGTCGCGAACGGTGACCTACAAGCGGGGCTTGCGGATCACTAGATTGTCCTCGCGCCTTTACTGTGGAGGCGCGATGTCGGCCCTCGGGGGGAGCACGATGCAAACCGATCCAGCGCGCCCCCCCAAGGCATGGGGCCTGCGCGCCTGTCTCGTCTAACCTGCCCGCCGACTCGTTCCCCCGCCAAACCCCACACACGCCAACACCAGGAACCGCCTATGAAGACTCTCGCCATCGCCTTCGCCGTCGCCGCGATCGCCACCCCCCTCGCCGCCCAGCCGGCCTCGGTGGACATCTCCAAGATCACCGCTGGAACCTACAAGGCGGACGGCTCGCACACCCAGGTGGCGTTTACGGTCAATCACATGGGCTTCACCGACTATCGGGGCCTGATCGCCGACGCCAAGGGCGAGCTGACCCTCGATCCGAAGAACCCGGCCGCCGCCTCCGTCACCATCGAGATCCCGATCTCCAACCTGGCGACCACCAGCGCGGGCCTGACCAAGCACCTGCACGCCGCCGACTTCTTCGACAGCGCCAAGTACCCGACTGCGACCTTCCGCTCGACCAAGGTCGTCGTCGACGGCCAGACCGCCAAGATCACCGGCGACCTGACCCTGCGCGGCGTCACCAAGCCCGTCACCCTCGACGCGCGCCTGACCGGCGCCGGCCCCAACCCGATGAGCAAGGCCCAGACCGTCGGCTTCCACGCCTCGGCCGTCATCAAGCGCAGCGATTTCGGCATGACCTACATCGTCCCGGTGGTCAGCGACGCCGTCGACCTGCAGATCGAAGCGGCCTTCGAAAAGGTCAACTAAGGCCTTCGGGCGTCGCGCTCCGTAGAGCGCGGCGCCCATCGCTACCCCTCGCCATGGCGCCCCGTTAGGGTTGCGCCATGACCGACCCGAGACTCGAAACCACCCGCCTGATCCTGCGGCCGCCGGTCGATGAAGACCTGGACGGCTGGGCCGGCCTCGACGCCGACGAACGCGCAGTGGGTTTCATCGGCGGTCTTCGAACCCGCAACCAGGCCTGGATGGACATGGCGACCACGGTCGGCATGTGGAGCCTGCGCGGCGCCAGCCTGTGCTCCGTCATCGAAAAAGACACCGGCCGCTGGGTCGGGCGCGTCGGTCCCTGGCTGCCCGAAGGCGCCATCGGGACCGAGGTCGGCTGGGCGATCACTCCCGCCGCCTGGGGCAAGGGCTACGCCACTGAAGCGGCCCGCGCCGCCATGTCCTGGGCCTTCGATCACCTGAGCTGGACAGAGGTCATCCACTGCATCGACGCTCCCAACGCCGCCTCCATCACCGTGGCCGAACGCCTGGGCTCGCGCTGGCTGCGCGCCGACCACGAGGCTGACGGCAAGGAAGTCCAGGTCTACGGCCAGTCCCGCGAGACCTGGCGTACGCCGACGTCAGGCCAACTTAAGAGTGGGCCGCTTCCAACCTAAGACTATCGCAGGTACTAGCGGCTCGCGAATGAGCGGACGCACTCATCACCCGTATGCGGCCGCTCGTAATGTCGACAAGGGATGGTTAGCGGACCTTGTCGCCGCCGAAGCCAGACGGCTGCTTCGTACCGCTAGCGGAAGCAAGTCGCATGATTTCGATTTAAGTATTTGAAATAGTTATATAAAAACATCATTACATCATTTTGTGAATGACTTTGTGAAGTGTGTAAGACGTGTGTAAGGCCACATTACTTGCGCATAACTCTTTTGTGATCTGCGCGCCTCAAGCCCCATGAAGCATGAGTAAATGAGAGATCGGTCCGGCTGTGTGCGAGCACCCGACCTGGGTCACATTTCCAGTAACTCATTTGCCCGATCATGCCCCGATGAAGAAATGTACCCCGGCTCTCGAAGCCCTCAGCGCGCGGGACTCAACGCTCACTGACCTGGCAGCCGCCCTTCCTATCTTCGTCGTCCGCTTCAGGTCCGATCGTCCCTTGCAGGCGCTGATCACCGCCACCTGGATCGTGATGATGCTGTCGCTGATCGTGTTCGCGGTCGCGACCCGCGCTCTTGGTCCCGAATGGCTCAAGTGGGTTGGAGTTGTCGGCTACGTCGGCGGCTCGCTGCTGTTTCTAGGGCTAGTAGTCGTGATGTTCGTGGTGACGGTCCTCCGCCTGCCACGCGCCGACCAATTCTTGCTCAATCGCCTCGATGCGATGTGGGAGGAAGAATGGCGCACAATCACTCGCCTTGCGCCGGGTCGGTTCGACGAGGTCGCCACCCGGGCCCGCTGGCTGAAATTGCGCGCTCATTTGCTAGATCGCACTGCCGTGAGCGTGGCTCTAACCAGCGCGCTGGTAGCCGGCGCCGCCACGCTCCTGGGCCATGGTATCGAAAGCAAAGCCTTCGCCCCCTGGCTTGAGGGGGAATCGCTCGCCCGGCTCCAAGCTTGGATCAACCACATACCCGCGGCCATAGGATGCGGAATGGCGATCTCCGCGCTGTATCATCACCGGCTGGCCACAAAGCTAAGTCGGGTGGAGTTCCTGATCTCCGAGGCTGCCCTGGCGGCCCAAGCGCTAGCTTTGCCCAAGCCTTCAGGCCCCGAGAGCTCCCACCCGCACGCCGCCGCGCCAAGCCCGGCTAAGCCGAGAGCGGTGAGGCGTAGCCCGTCCAAGATCCAGGCCTAGCTGGCGTCGACCGATCAACGTCACGTGTCCGACTAAGGTCAAGGTTCGGCGGGAGAAAATCCCTCCCAAGTGCAGAACTCAAGAACGCAAACCATTGCAAGCAGGCGGAGCTAGCCGCGCGCTAGCCCAGCCGTCTCACCACGACCCGCCGAATTTCGCCATGGCCATCGCGATCTTCCATCCTCTTCGGCCGCTAGGCTCAGCAACTCCCACTACGGCGACGCCTGTTGCGATGGGCTCTGACGCTCCGACCACCACCGGAAGGTGGAATGTCATAGGCTTTCCAAGAAGCCAGCCGGCTGCTGATCGCCTTCATCGTTACAAAACCTAGGACTTTGAAAATATTCATCTAGGATTTATAACACTCACATGGAACCAAAAGGCCATCGTCAGCGCGCCATCGAAGTCGCCCAAACTCGTGGGATCGCCCGTGGGTCGGACTTCGACGCGGCGGGTGTAGCGCGCACGTACCTGAAGCGCCTGACCGAGGAGGGCGTCTTCCTACAGGTCGGACGCGGGCTCTATCGCCTCGCCGATTCGCCCGCCCATGCAGCGTCGAGCCTGGCGGAGGCCGCTCGCATCCAGCCCCGTGGTGTCATCGGCCTGCTCTCCGCTCTCCAGTTTCACGACCTCACCACCCAGACGCCTCATGCCGTGTGGATGCTGCTTGGGCCGAAGGACTGGTCGCCCACCAGCGCGCCCGTCCAGATCCGTGTCATTCGCGCCAGTGGCCGCGCGCTTACCGAGGGCGTCGAACGTCACGAGATCGACCGAGTGCAGGTGCCGATCACCTCGCCCGCAAAGACGGTCGTCGACTGCTTCAAGTACCGCAATAAGATCGGCCTCGACGTAACCGTAGAGGCGCTGCGCGATCTCCTGCGCCGCGCTGATAGACGCCCCCCCATCGACGAGCTCTGGCGCTTCGCCGCGATCGACCGGGTCCAGACCGTGATACGCCCATATCTTGAGGCGCTATCATGAGCGAGACGCCAAAGAACATGGCCGTATCGGTCCGCGCCCGCCTCACCAATCGGGCCCGGGAGCGCAAGGAGAACGCACAGCTGTTGATGACCCGCTACGTCATCGAACGGCTACTCTGGCGCCTCAGCATCTCGGACTATCGCCAGCTCTTCGTACTGAAGGGCGCCATGCTCTTCAGCCTTTGGGCGCCGACGCCTTATCGGGCGACTGGCGACCTGGACCTGCTGGGATTCGGCAACAACGACCCCGAGCAGGTGGCCGGCCTCTTCCGGGAGATCATGGTCATCGCGGCGGACGATGGCGTCGTCTTCAAGCCGGCCACCATCGTCAGCGCCGCAGCCCGGGCGGAAGATGAGTACAGCGGCGTTCGCCTGGACTTCCAGGCCGAGCTCGCCGGCGCTCGCCTGTCTATCCATGTGGACATCGGCTTCGGTGACGCCATCACCCCCAGTGCCCAAGACATCGACTACCCCTCCCTGCTCGACCTGCCGCAGCCGAAGCTCCTGGCCTATCCGCCCGAAACGGTGGTCGCAGAGAAGTTCCACGCGATGACGGCGCTCGGCATGATCAACTCGCGCATGAAGGACTTCTTCGATCTCTGGGCGATCGCCAATACCTTCATCTTCGAAGGTCCGGTCCTAGCCGAGGCCATCGCCCTCACATTCGCTCGACGCGAGACACCGCTGCCAACAGAGCCGCCGGTCGCGTTCACGGCAGCGTTCGCGGATGCGAAGCAAGGCCAATGGTCCGCCTTCCTAAAGCGCACCGAAATCTCGATGGCACCCGAGCCATTCCCGGAAATCCAGGCCCAGGTCGCAACGTTGGTGATGCCGCCAGTGCTCAGCCTGACAAAGGGTGAGGTGTTCGAGGCTCGCTGGCCGGCGGGCGGCGCCTGGGTCGCGTGAGCGCCTTCGCCCACCCCCGCGAGCCGAGCGATCAAGTAGCCGGAGGCCTGTTCAGGCCAAGTCGATCACGCGGCGTTCGCCGCCTTCCTCGCTGAAGCCGTCCGTTTGGCCGGCTTGGGCTTGCGAACATTGATCGCCGCCGCATCAAGAGTGTTCTTGATGTGAGAGGCGTAGAATTTCTCGATCATCTCGACGCTGGTGCGGCAGTTCTTGGCGACCTGATAGATGTCTGCGCCCTCCATGAGGCGCATGCAGATGTAGGTATGGCGAAGGCTGTAAGCGGTCCTGCGTTGGCCATCGCGGTCCGTCCGCAAGTTCAGCTCGGCGAGCAGAGTGTTGAAGAGTTCGCGCTGGAAGGTCGGGAAAATGAGGTCGGTCGCTTGCCCTTTGTTGCGCTCCTTTAGGCGGCGCAGAGGCATGACCGCGCCCGGCATGCTCTTGCAGTAACCAACGCCGCGTTTGCCCCGGACCTCGATCTCCAGGATGCGTTCACCCGTGGGCGACTGAGCTGCCGCTTTACAGCGCCATCGCCTGCCGTGCTCTGGTCGAACTTGTGAAGACGATCACACCGGACCAATTGCGTGCCTACGGCTGGTCGCCTGAAGACAGGGCGCCCACTTGGAAGACGCCCACGCTCCTCAACTCTGAAGAGCTTCAGTCAGTACTCGAAGAGGCGGACGCGAGCGACGCTCTGTGAACAGGCCACTCGAGGCAGTCTCCAGCGGACGTCAAAATGGCTACAAACAGCCAAAGGCCGTTTGGCCTCGGTTCGCTGAAGGTCTCAGATGGGTCGATGGCGGTCCTGGGCGCCAGTGCGACTAGCAGACGTCAGGCGCGTCCGCTTGACCGCCGGACGGTGATTTCGGCTTTCGACCCATGGCGACGCTCGAAAGGTCTGCTATTGGGGACCATGCTCGACTTCGGCAGCGCTGCTTCGGCCGCCCCCGCTAAAGTTTGGCCGCCTCGTCACGGACGATCCCCAGCAACCAGTTGACCGGCTGGCTCTCGCCGGCGCGGATCACCGCGCCGAAGCTGGCCGGTTCCGGCTCGCGGCTGGGTTCGATCAGCACCAGGCGGCCGCGCTGCTGGGCCAGCATCGCCAGCCGACGCGGCAGCAGGGCCGCCATGTCGGTCTGGCCGACGATGATCAGCGCCGAATAGGCGTCGGGCACTGTCACCGGCCCTTGGAAGTCCCGCAGCGAAACCCCGCCCAGATCGTAGTCGTCGCCCCAGGAGGTGATGGTCCGCAGGCCCAGGTCCCGCCCGCCCATCCGCGCCGCACCCTCCATGGCCGCGTCGCCGCTGGCCACGATCAGGCGCGGCAGCCGCGCCAGCACCGCGTCGTCCAACTCGCCATTGGCGGCCGGGTGGTCGGCGCGGATCACCCAGACGCCGGTCTCCATGAACAGCGGCGCATAGGCGAAACGCGCCGCCACATAGTCGAAGCCGCCGATCACCATGTCGAGCCGCCCGCGGTCGAGGTCGTCCACCAGGCTGGCGTCCGGGCCGCGCATCCGAAGCTTGACCCCCGCCGCCTCGCTCAGCAGCCGTTGGACCACGCCGGGCATCAGCACCGAACAGGCATAGGCGCTGGCCGAGATGTGGAACGTGCGCTGGGTCGTGGCCGGGTCGAACCGGGGCGTGGTGACCGCGCTCTCCAGCAGCTTCAGCGCCGCCCGGATCGCCGGCCCCATCTCGGCGGCGCGTGGCGTGGCGCGCAGGCCGGTCGGCCCGCGCAGGAACAGCTCATCGCCAAGCGAAGCGCGCAAACGGCCCAGGGCATGGCTGACCGCCGACTGGGTCAGCCCCAGCCGTGCGCCCGCCCGCGTGGCGCTTTCCTCCTCCAGCAGGGCGACGAACACCCGCAGCAGATTGAGGTCGAGGTTTCGAAAATGAGTATCAGGCATAATGGTAGTGACCAATTATCATTTGGCTCATGGCGCGGCGAGGCCTATCTGCCGCAGCCTAGGTTCAGCCTCCCCGCTGGGCCTTTCACAATCACACACCCAATCCAGCGGGCGACGTCATGTCGGCCGCTTCAGCACGTGGAGCAGCCCGTGAGCGACGCGGAAGGTTATCAGGCGATCGCCGAGGCCGAGCAGGAAGCCGCCAGCCATCGGCCGCCGGAACGCTCGCTCGGCCAGAAGCTGCGCCTGCCGCTGATGCTGGGCGGGCCGTTGGCGGTCGTCGCCATCGTCGCCTACTTCGTCCTGACCGGCGGGCGGTTCGAAAGCACCGACGACGCCTATGTGCAGGCCGCGCGCGCCGCCATCAGCCCCAGCATCGACGGCCGGGTGATCGAGATCGACGTCAAGGAGAACCAGCAGGTCCGCAAGGGCCAGGTGCTGTTCAAGCTCGACCCCGCCGACCACCAGGTCGCCCTGGCCCAAGCCGAGGCCGCCCTCGCCGCGGCCCGCTTTGAGACCCAAGGCTCCCAGGCGGTCTATGGCCAACGCCAGGCCGATCTGGCCGCCGCCCAGGAAACCGTGACCTACACTGAGCGCGAAGCCGCCCGCCAGAAGTCGCTGGCCGCCGCCGGGGTCTCCACCCAGGCCCAGGCCGACCAGGCCGCCCACGAGGCCGAGCAGGCCCGCCGCCAGATCGCCGTCGTCCGCCAGCAGATCGCCTCGGCCCTGGCCGACATCGGCGGGCGCACCGACATGGCGGCCGACCAGCACCCGAAGGTCATGCAGGCCAAGGCCCAGCTGGACCGCGCCAAGCTCAACCTCTCCTACGCCACGATCGTGGCGCCGGCTGACGGCGTGGTCGCCAAGGTCGAGCAGCTCCAGGTCGGCAACCGGGTTTCGGCCTCCCAGACCCTGTTCTGGCTGATCTCCGGCCAGCCCTGGATCGAGGCCAACTTCAAGGAAGACCAGCTAGCCCACATGCGGGTCGGCCAGCCGGCGACGATCAAGGTCGACGCCTATGACCACGACCTGAAGGCCCACGTCGCCAGCTTCAGCCCCGGCACCGGCTCCAGCTTCGCCCTGCTCCCCCCGGAGAACGCCACCGGCAACTGGGTGAAGGTCGTTCAGCGCCTGCCCGTCCGGCTGGTGCTCGATGAAGCCGCGCCGCATCTGAGCGGCGGCCTCAGCGCCAAGGCGATCGTCGACATTCGCTCGGCGAAGACGGCGGCGGCGGCGCGATGACCCGCGCCGGAAACGGCAAGGGCGACGCGGCCAACCGCGTCGCGATCACCGTCTCCATCATGCTGGCGACGGTGATGAACTCGCTGGACACCACCATCGCCAACGTCGCCCTGCCCCATATCCAGGGCAGCGTCTCGGCCTCGGCCGACCAGATCACCTGGGTCCTGACCTCCTACATCGTCGCGGCCACCATCATGACCCCGCTGACCGGCTTCCTGGCCGACCGGCTGGGTCGCAAGATGGTGTTCCTGATCTCCATCGCCGGCTTCACCATCGCCTCGATGCTGTGCGGCGTCGCCGCGAGCCTGTTCGAGATCGTACTGTTCCGCCTGCTGCAGGGCCTGTTCGGCGCGGCGCTGATCCCGCTGTCGCAAGCCGTGCTGCTCGACATCAACCCGCCCGAGAAGCACGGCCAGGCCATGGCGGTCTGGGGCGCGGCGGCCGTGCTCGGCCCGATCCTCGGCCCCGGGCTCGGCGGCTGGCTGACCGACAATCTCGACTGGCGCTGGGTGTTCTTCATCAACCTGCCGATCGGCATCCTGGCCTTTGGCGGGGTGTTCCTGTTCCTGTCGGAGAAGAAGGGTGAAGAGAAGCGGCCCTTCGACATGCTGGGCTTCGCCAGCCTGGCCCTGACCATCGGCGCCTTCCAGATGATGCTGGACCGCGGCCCCGGCCAGGATTGGTTCGCCGCCACCGAGATCTGGATCTACCTGATCGTCGCGATCATCGCGGCCTGGATCTTCGGGGTGCAGCTGGCCACCGCCGCCAAGCCGTTCGTGGCCCGCGCCCTGCTGGCCGACAGCAACTTCATCACCTGCTGCGTGTTCGGCTTCTTCGTCGGCATCCTGCTCTATTCGACCTTGGCCCTGCTCCCGCCGATGATGCAGAATCTGCTCGGCTATCCGGTGGCCTTCACCGGCCTGGTCTCCATGCCGCGCGGCATCGGTTCGTTCATCGCCATGTTCGCGGTCGGCCAGCTTATCGGCCGGGTGAACATCAAGCTGATCCTGCTGGCCGGCCTGAGCATCAGCGCCATCTCGCTCTGGCAGATGACCCAGTTCAGCCTGGGGATGGACACCGACCTGATCATCGTCTCCGGCTTCCTGTCGGGGGTCGGCACCGGCCTGATCTTCGTGCCGCTTTCGACCATCGCCTTCGCCAAGGTGGCGTCCCAGTATCGGGCCGAGGGCGCGGGGCTGTTCACGTTGGTCCGCAACATCGGCTCGTCCGCCGGCATCTCGATCATGCAGGCCAGGTTCATCACCGGCATCGAGACCCACCACGCGGTGTTGGTCGAACACGCCCGCCCCGACAACCCGCTCTACCAGGCCTACGCCCCGACGGTCTTCCAAACCCAAGGCGCCATCGCCGGCTTGAACAATCTCATCACCCGCCAAGCCTCGATGCTCTCCTACATCGATGATTTCCGGCTGATGTTGGTGATCACCGTCCTCTGCGCTCCCCTGATCCTCCTCATGCGTACCCCCAAAGCCACGGGGGGAGAGACCGTCCATGTCGCAGCCGATTAAGTCCCGCCTCGCCGCCATCCTCGCCTGCGCCAGCCTTTCGGCCCTCGTGGCCGGCTGCGCGAGCGTGGGCCCCGACTTCGCCCGCCCCGACGCCCCGGCCGCCAGCAGCTATGCGATGCAGGGCGACACCGCCCCGCCGCAGGCGCGCCTCGACGCCGCTTCCAGCGCCAGCGGCCCGTGGTGGAACGCCTTCGGCTCCCCGGCCCTCGACAGCGTGATCCGCCAGGCCCTGGCCGATAGCCCGACCATCACCGAGGCCGACGCCACCCTGCGCCAGGCGCAATCGGCCCTGGCCCAGGCGCACGGCGCGGCCGGTCCCCAGGTCGACATGAACGCCGGCGCCAAGCGCGAGCACGCCAACCTCCAGGCCTTCGGCTTCACCGGTTTCGGCGACGTCGAACTCAGCAACCCGACCTTCAACCTCTACTCGGTGGGAGCCGGGGTCGGTTACGATCTGGATCTGTTCGGCGGGCAGCGCCGGCGGATCGAGGGGGCGGCCGCCCGCGCCCAGGCCCAGAGCCAGCGCGCGGACGCCGCCTATCTCACCCTCACCGCCAATGTGGCCCTCCAGGCGGTGACCATCGCCACGCTCCAGGCCCAGATCGACGCGGTCGATGCGATGATCGCCGCCGACGAGGCCAATATCGACCTGGTCCGCCGCGCCAATGCGCTCGGCGGCTCGACCAGCACGGCCAAGGTCGCGGCCCAGAGCCAGCTCGAGCAAGACCGCGCCCTGCTGCCGCCCCTGCGCGGCCAGCTCGCCGCCGCCCGCCACGCCCTGGCGGTCCTGGTCGGCCACGCTCCCGCCGATTGGACAGCGCCTGACTTCAAGCTGACCGAGATCGCCCTGACCTCGGCCGTGCCGCTCGCCCTGCCTTCGGAGTTGGTGCGCAAGCGGCCCGACATCCTGGCCGCCGAGGCCGACCTGCATGCGGCCACCGCCGACATCGGGGTCGCCACCGCCGACCTCTATCCGAACATCCGGCTGACCAGCTCGCTGACCCAGGGTTCGCTGAAGCCCGGCGACATCTTCTCCTACGACGCCAGCGCCTGGGACCTCGCCGCCGGCCTGACCGCGCCGCTGTTCGACGGCGGCGCCCTGAAGGCCCGCCGCCAGCAGGCGCGTGAAGCGGCCCAGGCCTCCTCGGCCCGCTACCAACAGACCGTGCTCACCGCCTTCGCCCAGGTCGCCGACGCGCTCACCGCCCTGGCCGCCGACGACGAGGCCATCGCCGCCCACGGCCGCGCCCAGGTCCAGGCCGACGAGACCCTGCGGCTGGCCAAGGTCGCCTACGAGAAGGGCGGCGGCACCCTGCTGGAAGTGCTCGACGCCCAGCGTCGCGCCCACGACGTCCAGTCGTCCCTGGCCCGCGCCCAGGGCCAACGCCTAGCCGATGCAGTACGCCTCTTCGCCGCCTCCGGCGCCGATTGGCGCACGGCGAGCTGATCGCCACCGGCCACAACTCGTCATCCTAGGCACAAGGCCTAGGATGACGAAAGTTGGGGATGACGAAGTTTGGGGCCCGCGCTCACGCCAGATCCTCCCCCGCTGGGGGAGGTGGCGCGCGCAGCGCGACGGAGGGGCCAGCGGCAAGAGCCGCAAGTCCCCCTCATCAGCCATTCGGCCGACAGCTCCCCCAGCGGGGGAGCATCTCGTGATCAGCCGGCCGCGCCGAGATAATCCATCTTGCCGATCTTCACGCCCTGGCTGCGCAGGATGTCGTGGGCGGTGGCGACGTGGAAGAAGAAGTTCGGCAGGGCGAAGGTCAGCAGATAGACGTCGCCGGGGAAGCTGATCTTGCGCTCGGGACCAAAGTTCAGCTCGACGGTCTTGGTCTCGCTGCCTTCCAGCGCCGCCTCGTCGAGGGTCTCCAGATAGGCCACGGTGTCGGCCACCCGCTTGATCAGGTCGCCGAAGGTCGTCTCGGTGTCGGGCATCGGCGGCGAGGCCACGCCGCTCAGCCGCTGGCCCGAGAGCTTGGAGGTGTCGCTGGCGCGCTGCACCTGGCCGGCCAGGTTCAGCATGTCGGGGGCGAGTTGGGCGTTGATCAGATCGGCTTCGGCGACGCCGGTCTGGGCCGCGTGGGCCGCGCCCTTTTCCAACAATCCGGAGAGCGCCCGCAGCCCCCGGACGAAGACCGGGATCGAGACCTGATGCATGGAAAGGGACATGGCGTGCTCCAACGGTAGAGGTGAGCGCCCGATATGGTCCCGCCCCTCGCCCGCCGCAACGGCGTTCGGCGCTCAGGCCGGTTCGGCCACCAGGCTCGGCGGCAGCGGGGCCGTGCGGGCCTCCTCGATCAACCAGTCGCGGAAGGCGCTGACCACCGGGCGCGGCGAGGTCTGCGGCGCCACGAAATGGAACCGCGCCGGACTGCGGACGAACCCGAACGGCGCCGCGAGCCGCCCCGAGGCGATGTCGCCGGCCACGTAGATCCAGGGCGAGACCCCGACGCCCAAGCCGGCCACCGCCGCCTCCAGCATGTAGAACAGGTGCTCGTACTCGCGGTGCTCGGCCGCCTCGCCGATCTGGACATCGGCATGCCGCGCCCATTCGGCCCAGGCCTGGCGGTGCGGACGGGTGTGCAGCCGCGGCGCGCGGGAGATATGCGCCAGATCGCCGGCCAGGCCAGGCGCCATCACCGGCCCGTGGAAGTTGTCGAGGAACGGCGTGGCCTCCAACCCCTCGCCTGGGATCGTCTCGGCCAGCCGGATCGCCGCGTCGAACTGATCGCGGCCGAAATCCACCGGCCCATAGGCCTCGGTGACCCGGATGCTCAGGCCCGGATGCAGGGCGTGGAACCCCGACAGCCGCGGGATCAGCCAGCGCATCGCCAGGGTGCCGACGCAGGAGACATGCAGTTCGCGGTCGGCCGTCGACTTCAGCGACAGGAACGCGCGCTCCATTCCATCGAAGGCCTCGCCCAGGCTGGCCGCCAGCCGCACCCCGGCCTCGGTCAGCCGCAGGCTGTTGCGCGGCCCCTGGGTCAGCCGCACCCCGCATTCGCGCTCCAGGCTGCGGACCTGACGGCTAATGGCCCCGTGAGTGACGCAAAGCTCGTCGGCGGCCACGCTCATCCGCCCTAATCGGGCGAACGCCTCGAAGGCGCGCAGGGCGGTCAGCGGCGGCAGGGTTCGCTTCGACATGTGACCTCAGATCACAGACATGACGCGGTTATATCGGGACGCGGCCGGGCTTGGTAGCGGTCTCACCGATCGCTCTCGCTGGGCCCCTGCAACGCCTTCAGCCACGGCGCCGGCGGGTCTTCCAGGCAAGACCGAGGGATGCCGTGACGGGCGGCGACATGGACCCGCAGCACCCACCAGTAACAGGCCCAGATCCGCTCCAGCTCGTAGATCGAGCGCTCCAGCAGCCAGTCCAGGACGCCGCCCTGCCTGGCCTCGCTGATCGGGATCTCGTTGGCTCGCATCGAACCGCCCTCGCGTCATGAGGGCAGGATGCGAGGCCTCGCCCCGCGCCGCAAACGACATCTGCGCCGCCTCTTCGTGAGATGAACTCACAGAGGTCGGGCGGGCCGCGAATACCTCACCTAGCGGCGACGGCGGGTCTTAGAAGTTGACCACGATATTGACGAAGCCGCCCGTCCAGATCGGCGCGTCGTCGTTGACCACCGAGTCCACGCCCGCGCCGGGAACCGACACGCTGAAGCCCGCCGTCAGGTAGGTGTTGCGGTTCAGCGCGCGATTGTACTCCAGGAACACGTCGTCGGAGAGGTGGGCCCGAGTGACCCCGGCGATCGGGTTCACCACGCCGTCGACGATCTCGACGCGGGTCGCCTGGCCGAACTGGATCGGACTGCGCAGCTCATTGGCGCTGATGTGCGCGTAGCGCAGGGTCAGCGTGTCGCGCGGCGTCGGCTGGGTGCGCAGCGTCAGCTGATGGGAATTGACGTTGGAGTTGATGAACACCATCGCCGACTTCGACCCCGTCGACCAGGAACTGGGGCTGCCCTCGTAGTAAAGCGGATCGAACCGCTCCAGCCTGGTGGTCGAGGGATCATCGCCCGAGAAGGTCTGGTAGGCGTAGGACAGCGTCGGCGACCAGGGCGCGCTGGCGAAGGTGTAGCCGACCTGGATGCGCCCAGCCCACGCCTTCAGGTCGATGTCGTTGTTGCGTTCGATCGCCAGGTCGCCGGCGATGAAGGCGTTCTCGAACGCCCCGCTGAACGGATAGGCCCGGCCATAGAGGCTGACGAACTTCAGCCCGTCGCGGGCGCCCGGCAGGATGCTCGGCGCGCCGATCCCGTTCGCCGCGGCCTTCGGATAGGGCGATCCCGATTGCAGCACCTGGCCCACGCTCATCCCGGCGAAGGTCCCGGCCTGCCCGTCGTAACGCAGATCGACGCCGGCGATCTTCGTGCCGCTGTCGCCGCCCGACTGCTCGTTGGCGTCGACATAGAACCCCGTCCCGGTGAACTTGCCGTAGCCGACCTTGCCCAGCATCGCCATTTCCCAGGCCCGGTGCGGCCCCAGCTTCAGCGCCCCGCGATCAAAGCCGCTGGACCCGCCGTTGGAGATCAGCATCCCGGTCCCGGCGCTGTACTCACGCGGACCGACCGAGAGGTCGAAGGTCAGCCCGCCGGCGCTGCGGGTGTGCACGCCGATGAAGCCCTCCTCCAGCGTGACCCGTCCGGTGTCTCCGGTGTCGAAGGCGTCGGTCCCCACGGTTGCAGAGGCCACCCCCGAAACCATGCCGTAGAGCGTCGTCCCGCCGCCGCCCTGTTTGTAGAAGCTGATCCCAGGCTTGGCGTAGAGCTCGAGCCATTCCTTGTCGGCGTCGAACCGGGTCGTCGGCGCCAGGGCCTTGGACATGTTCCAGAACAGGTTCTGCTCGGCGACCGCGTTCACCCCAGCCTGGAAATGGCCCCGAACCACCAGCCCGTCGCTGTCGTGCAGGACCATCGCGTCGGCCGCCTGCGCCCGCGGCGCCGACGGCGCGAGCAGCAACAGCGCCGCGCTGGCCCACAACGCCCGCCCCGCCGTCCTGCGTCGCCAATCAGCCCCCATCATTCGTGAACGCCCCACAGAACCCCGCCCCGGTTTTCCTCGGTGCTCCAATGCGACTCTCCCTGATAGGTTGCCGGGCGCCAGGGAAATTTGCGCCGGAGAACCCCGCAGCATGACAGGACAGGTCACCGACATCGGCGCCCTTCGCGCCTTCGTATGGAACGCCGAGGGACCGCTCCTGGCCACCTCGCGCGATGCGTCCGACCTAGTCGGCGAAGCGTTCTCCGCCGACGCGCGCCTGGTCGTCGTTCCGGTCGAGCGGCTGGGCGGCGACTTCCTCAAGCTGTCCTCGGGCCTGGCCGGCGAGGTGCTGCAGAAGTTCGTCAACTACGGCCTGAAGATCGCAATCCTCGGCGACGTCTCCGCCGCGAGCGCCGCCAGCGGCCCGCTGCGCGACTTCATCTACGAGTCCAATCGCGGCAAGAGCGTGTGGTTCGCGCCCGACATGGCGGCGTTGGAGGCGCTGGTCGCGCGCGGTTGAATTCCGCCCCCTCGCCGCTAAGCTGGCCCGGTCGAAAAAGGCGGATCGGTATGGTTAGCCCGATCGCACCCCGCCGGGGTGTTCTGGCCGAGGCTTAGCCTTCGAGTCCCACGACCCTGACCTGCCGGCGCATGGTGCGCCGGCACAGCAAAGGGCGTGTGTGATGCAACAGCAGATTTCGGTGATCACCCTCGGCGTCACGGACCTGGCCCGTTCGCGCCGGTTCTATGTCGAAGGCTTCGGCTGGACGCCGGTGTTCGAGAACGAAGAGATCGTCTTCTACCAGATGAACGGCCTGATGCTGGGGACCTGGCTGCAGTCGGGCCTGGAGGACGACATGCGGCGCCAAGGCCTGTCGCGGCCCGGCGCCTTCGCCCTGGCCCACAACGTCGCGCACCTGACGGACGTCCAGCCGCTGATCGACCAACTGGCCCTGGCCGGCGGAAAGGTCCTGCGCGACGGCGACGCCCCGCCGCACGGCGGCTTTCGCGGCTATGTCGCCGACCCCGACGACCACGCCTGGGAGATCGCCTGGAATCCGGCCTGGACGATCGACGAGCATGGCGCCGTGACCTTCGGCCTGTAGGAAATCCTTGTCATTCGGCGCAATGAGGCGCGCAGTGACGCTTCACGCCAAGCCATGGGAGAAACCCGTGCCTCAGTTTGTCATAGAGCGGAACATGCCCGGCGTCGGGGCCCTCAGCCCCGGCGAATTGCAGGGCGCCTCGCAGACCTCCTGCAATGTCCTGCGCGACCTCGGCCCCGATATCCAATGGGTCCAAAGTTACGTCACCGACGACAAGATCTACTGCGTCTATCGCGCGCCCAGCGAAGACCTCATACGCGACCACGCGCAGAAGGCGGGCTTCCCGGCCAACACCATCTCCCAGGTCCGGGCGATGATTGACCCGACGACCGCCGAGTAGACCCAAGCCTGCGCGACGGCCGAGATCTGACGCTCCTCCGGCTGCCTGGCTGGTCGGAACCATTCCAGCTTGGCCGTCGTTCGGGTTTCTTGACCCGGAGCGTTCCATGAAGCCCATCGTCTTGGCCGGCCTGCTTGCGGCCTGCGTCCTACCCACCGCCGCCGCGGCCCAGCCCGTGGCGCTCGGCCTCACGCGCCTGCAACTTGAGGACGCCGACCTGGTCGACGCCAAGGGCCGCGAGATCGGCGAGGTCGAGCGGGTGCTGGTCGACGCCAAGGGCGCGGTGACCGGGCTGATCGTCGAGATCGACCGCCCCGACCCCACCCCCGACCACATCGCGCGCATCCCGCTGACCAGCCTCGCGGCCATCCCCGACCCCGACGAACCGGGCGACTTCGACATCCAGACCCAGCTCACTATCGACGATCTGCTGGCCCTGCCGGCGACGAGCGTTCGCTAACCCTCGCCCGCAGATCCGCTCATCCCGACGGAGCCCGGGCCCGAACCCCGGACATGCAAAAGGGCGCGGTCCAGCCACGCCCCTGCACAACTATCGTATCTTGATCCCGGACCGCCGCGACGCGGCGGTCTCCGGGATGACCGTCAAACGCCGAGGTAGGCGTTAGACGTGTTCAGGCGCCTGATGCGTCGCGGCGCAGATGGCGCTCAGATGGCCTTGCAGCGACCGGCTGGCGAGCAGAGCGTCGACGGCGCGGCAGCCTTCTTCCTTCAGCCGGGTCTTCAATTGCCCGATGCTGGCGAACTGACCGGTGCGGGCCAGGGCGTAGGCGCGTTCTACAGTGGAGACTTCAGCCATAACAATCACCGCTTCCTAAAGGGAGGACGTTGACCACCGCCGACCCGGGGGCCGTCGGTCTTGTGCCGGAAGGTGATCCGACCACGGGTCAGATCGTACGGCGTCATCTCGACGATAACACGGTCCCCGACCAGGGAGCGGATTCGGTTCTTCTTCATCTTGCCGGCGGTGTAGGCCAGGATCTCATGATCGTTATCGAGCTTCACGCGGAACCGGCCCTCTGGCAGCAGTTCAATGATCAGCCCGTCGAATTCGATGAGCTCTTCCTTGGCCATACATGGCCTCCTTTCTGCTAGGCCGCGTTTTATCCCGTAGCGATAGGATAACGCGGCAAACGAAAAAACGGGCCGGCGAATCGCCGGCCCGTCTCAACTTAGTGCAGGCTTGAAGCCTGCCGCCGTCTTAGACGGACTGGAGCTGGCCCGCGGACATCTTGCCGCTGCGCTGATCGCGCTCCAGTTCGAACGCGACCTTTTGGCCTTCGTTCAGGGTGCCCATGCCGGCACGCTCAACGGCCGAAATGTGCACGAAGACGTCCGCTCCACCTTCATCAGGTTGGATGAAGCCAAAGCCCTTGGTTCCGTTGAACCACTTCACAACGCCGGTAGCCATGTTTAGTCCCTTTCCGGGTCTAGTATATTCTCTGAACCAAGTTCGGCCGAGAGATCAAAATTTCGGAGAGGGTCGAAGGCGGGTTCCGGATGTCCGCAGAGCGAACGAGGGATAGCGGCCGAACCACAACGATATTCGATGGGTCCTTAAATCCTACATTGGCGCGAAAAGCAAATTCTTTCGGGAAAGCTGAGCCGCGACAGATCCGCAACCCCCCAGCCGCTAAGGCGCCGGCGCCCTAAACATAACTGTCGGTGACGACCATGAGGGCCAGGAATCCGGCGACGATGGTCAGCCCCGTCATCGCCAGCCCGAGGCATTGGATGAAGCGGCGAACCGGCCCCGCGTCCCGCGCCACGACGACCGGAAGGGCCAGGCTTACGACGATCATCAGATAGATGAACCAGGTGCGCCAGTCCGCGGCGCCCCGGCTGGCGGCCGCCTGACCGCCGAACGCCACGGCCCACATGAGCGCGAGGGCGGCGGGGACCGGCAAGATCAACACGGGAAGCAGCCGACGCTGCGCCTCCTGGTCCTCGTAGGGGAACGTCACGACCGCGCCCGACACGCCGCAGACGATGGCGACGACGGGCAGGACCTCGAAAAGCAGCAACGTCCACATGACGCTGATCATGACACTTTCATCGACCCTGGGGCAGGCTGCGCGCCGCGCGACGAGCTGAGCTACCCCTCACGGACCGGAGTGTGGAACATGATCGTCAGGTGACCGCGCGCCGCCGACGCCAGGGCCGCCGCGAGCGTTCCGATCAGCAGGAACATCGCGGCCTCCGCAAAGGCCGGCGCGAACATCGTCAGGTCCGGCGCGGGCCTGACATTCACCAGCCCCAGACACACCTTCATCACCTCATAGATCGCCCGGACGAACGCCAGCAGCGGCGCGGTGACGACCACGGCCGACAGATAGGCCAACGCACTATCGCGCCAGGCCCCTCGCCCTCTGACGAACGCGATCCACTGCATCGCCCAGACGATGATCGTGGCGACGATGGACGCCAGCAGCACCGCGAAGACGATCTGCGCCAGCCAGTCCGAGTGAGTGAAAATCCTGAGTAGGGTCAGGCGCTCCTCGTCAGGAACCAGTCTACGCACCTCGACCATCGTCACGCCCCTCGCCCAAGCTTTTAACTAGGCTGATAAGGCCCGAGCTTGGCAATATCGCCCACGCCGCTCACCACCCGGAAAAGTTGATTGTCGTGGACAACGCACCGACCGCCCGCTCAATAGAAGCCGTCGTGTGGGGCGACGGTTTGAGGGGCGAGCAATGAAATCCTGGACGTTTTGCATCGCGCTGACGGCGCTCGCGGCCGCGTCGACCGCCGCCGCCGACACCCTGACCTTCACCCCGCAGCCCAGCGCCTCGCAAAAGCTGGGCGTCGCCAGCGGCAAGCCGGCCCTGCAGTCGGACGGCCGCGCGGTCAGCGCCGTGCTGGTGCTGAACAACGCCACCCTGGACGCCGCGGCCGCGCCGATCTTCCTGGTCGGCGTGCACAACGCCGCCGCCGCGCCGCTGAACATCACCATCAAGTCCATCAGCGCCAAGGCGGGCGAGACTGTCGTCCATGTGTTCACCGCCGAGGAACTGCGCAAGTCGGCCCAGGACCACCTGACCATCGCCCAATCCCAACTGCGCGCCAGGACCGACCCGAACGCCGGCCTCGGTCAGTCCAGCAACATCGGTTATGTCCGCAAGCCTGGCGGCGCCTATCTGGTCGACACCACCCCGCAGGTCGGCTCCAACAAGCGGCTCGCCGCCGAGGCCCAGGTCCGCGTCGAGGCCGCCACCGCCGCGCTGGCGAGCGCCGACGCCGCCGGCTTCAAACCCGCCACCATCGCCGCCGGCGAAAACGCCTGGATCCCGATGACGCTCGCGGCCCTCCCAAAGAAGGCCTCCACCCTCCAGCTCACCCTGACCGCCGCCGGCGAGACCCACGTCTTCACCTACGCCGTTACGCGCCAGCCCTAGCGTCTGGGCTCCGGAACCAGCTCAGCTCTTGGTCCCGATCCAGATCACGTGCCGCGCGCCTCGCCCCTTGCGGTTGGCGTGGACGCGGACCTCCTCGACGGCGTAGCCCGTGGTCCGCAGCCGCCGGGCGAACTCGTTGTTCGGCCCCGACGACCACACCGCCAGCAGTCCGCCCGGTCGCAGCGCCTTGGCGCAGGCCCGCAGGCCCGGGACGGAATAAAGCCCGTCATTGGCGTCGCGGCTGAGGCCGCCCGGCCCATTGTCGACGTCCAGCAGGATGGCGTCATAGCCGCCGTCCGCCGCGCCGATCAGGGCGGCGACGTCCACCTCGTGGATCGCCACGCGCGGGTCGGTCAGGCTGTCGCCGAAGATGTGGGCCATCGGCCCGCGGCCCCAGGCCACCACCGCCGGCACCAGCTCGGCGACGTCGACCTGCGCCGTGTCCGGCAGCTCGGCCAAGGCCGCGCGCAGGGTGAAGCCCATCCCCAGCCCGCCGATCAGCATTGCCGGCTTGGGCCGCCCGGCGATGCGCTCGCAGGCCAGACTGGCCAGCGCCTTCTCCGACCCGCTCATCCGGCTGTTCATCAGCTCGATCGAGCCGGACATGATCGAGTATTCCTCGCCGCGCCGCATCAGCCGCAGCTCGTCCTCGCTGTCGGGAATCTTCGCGGTGTCGAGATGGACCCAGGGAATCAAGGAAACCTCACCTTTTCAGCAGCCGACACACCTATTCCATGCCGGGCCGCGCGGCCACGCCGCCGCACCTCCATCGACCAATCGCGACGCTGGCGCGACCAAAATGGAAGCCTCGCCGCCTGGCCTGAGTTATGGTCAAGTCCGGCTGGAGCAGAGGGCGCCCCATGTTCAGGACCGAGGAAATCCGGCAAGTCGCCTGGCTGACAGCAGGCGTCTGGCTGCTGTCGGCCACGCTGTTCGTCATCACCTATATTCTGGTCAACGGGTCGATCTCGGCCGTGTACTTCGCCACCGCCGTGGCGATGAACCTGCTTGGCGTCGTCGGCTCCATCGGCCTCTACCAGGCCGCGTCCCATACCCGGTATCGGTCCACCCTGGTGCGGGTCAGCGTCGTCGCGGCCGCGGCGGCGGCGGCCTCGGCGGGGCTCAGCCTGATCGACGTGCTGATGATGGACTTCGTCAACGGCGTTTTCGACGCCGGCAAGATGTCGACCAGGCCGCTGTGGATCCGCTCCTCGGTGAACTTCGCCGCCTTCCTGTGGGTGTTCGGCATGCTGGCGGCGATCTACCTGACCCTCCAGGCCAACTGGACGGTGCGCGAGCGCGAGCGCCAGCTCGCCGACGCCCGCACCGCCGCCAGCGAGGCCAACGCCGCGGCCAGCGCCGCGCGGCTGGCGGCCCTGCGCTACCAGCTCAATCCGCACTTCCTGTTCAACACCCTGAACGCGGTCTCGGCCGCGGTGATCACCCGCAAGACCGACCAGGCCGAGAGCATGCTCTCCAAGCTGGCCGACTTCCTGCGCGTCACCCTGGTCGCCGATCCCCAGGCGATGATCCCGGTCGAGGACGAACTGGCCACCCTCCAGGCTTATCTGGAGATCGAGGCCGTCAGGTTCCGCGAGCGTCTGGCCCTGGAGTTCGTCTGCCCGAACGAGCTGCGCGAGGCTCAGATCCCCAGCTTCCTGCTGCAGCCGCTGATCGAGAACGCCATCAAGCACGGCGTGGCGCCCACCAGCCAAACCGTCACCATCCGGCTGGAGGTCCACCGCGAGGACGACGACCTGGTGATCCTGGTTCAGGACGACGGCGACGGCCAAGGCGCCCAGGGCGAAGTCCGCCCCGGCGCGGGCGTCGGCCTGCGCAACATCCGGCTGCGGCTGGAGACCCTCTATGGCCCGCGCGGCGCGCTGCAGGCCGCGCCGCTAGACCGCGGCTTCCTGGCGATGGTCCGCCTGCCGCTGCAATGGCCGCCGGCCAAGCCCTTGTCGCAGGCGGCCTGACCCGATGCGCGTGCTCCTGGTCGACGACGAACCCGCCGCGCTTGAGCGCCTCTCGGCCCTGCTCGCCGACGCCAGCGACGTGAGCATTGTCGGAACCGCGCGCAACGGACGCGAGGCCGCCCAGGCCATCGCCGACCTGAAGCCCGACCTGGTGCTGCTGGACATCCAGATGCCCGAGGCCAGCGGCCTGGCCGTGGCCGCCGCCCTGCCGCCGAACGAGCGGCCCGAGATAGTCTTCGTCACCGCCTTCGAGCTCTACGCCGCCGACGCCTTCGAGGTGGAGGCCGCCGACTATCTGCTGAAGCCCGTGCGGTTCGACCGGTTGCGGCAAGCCATCGAGCGCGCGCGCCGCCGCCAGGCCCTGCGCGCCGCCGCCGCTCGCGCCGAGAGCGCCCTGGCCGCGCCGGCCGATGAAGATCCCGACGGCTTTTGGGTCCAGGTCCGCACCGGCTTCGTCCGCGTGCCGCTGGCCGATATCGACTGGATCGAGGCCGCCAAGGACTATGTGCTGCTGCACACCGCCACCCGCAGCCACATCCACCGCGCGACCATGAACGCCCTGGAGCGCAAGCTGAACCCGGCCGAACTGACCCGCGTGCACCGCTCGGCTTTCGTGCGCCCCTCCCGCGTCAAGGAGGTCCAGCGCCTGGGCAAGGGTCTGATCTCGCTGATGCTGCAAGACGGCGTCAGCGTCGCCGTCGGCCCGTCCTACGTCAACGCCGTCACCGGCCGGCTGGCGCTCTATCAGGACTGAGCGCGCGGCCCCCCAGCATCGTTATCCTCCGGTCAGCCGCAGGCTGATCCGGGGGACCCAAGCTGAATTGCAAACCTGGAGCCGCCACATGGGTCCCCCGGATCGTCTTTCAGACGACCGGAGGATGACGAACGTGTGGGGGACGCCAACCCGCCGCCCTCACAGAATTTGCGGCCCCATGTCGGGAGCGGGCATACTCGCCCGTCCTTGGGGAGAACGAGAACGCAAATGCTCTACGCCGTCCTTTGCTACAACGACGAGGCCGTCACCACTTCCTGGACCCAGGAAGAGGACGACGCGGTCATGGCCAAGCTCATGGTCGTCCACGACCAGCTCTATGCCGACAAGCTGCTGGGCCCGTCCATCCGGTTGATGCCGACCACCACGGCCACCACCCTGCGCAAGTCCCAGGACCTGGTGATCGACGGCCCGTTCGCCGAGACCAAGGAACAGCTGCTCGGCTTCTACATCATCGACGTGGCGGACCTCGAGGCCGGCCTCCAGGTCGCCCGCGACCTCGGCAAGGCCAATCCCGGCGGCGCCTATGAGCTGCGCCCAATCAACCTCTACATCCCTGGAATGGAGATCAAATGAGCGACCCGGCCTGGATCGATGCGGCCCTCACCTCGGCGCGCCCCCAGGCCGTTGGCGCTCTGCTGCGCTATTTCCGCGACCTCGACACCGCCGAGGAGGCGTTCCAGGACGCCTGCCTGCGGGCGCTGAAGAACTGGCCGGTCAACGGCCCGCCGCGCGATCCGGCCGCCTGGCTGATCATGGTCGGCCGCAACAGCGGCATCGACGCCGCGCGCCGCAGATCCAAGCAACAGGCCCTGCCCTCCGAGGACGCGATCTCCGATCTCGACGACGTCGAGGCGCCGCTGGCCGAGCGGCTGGACGGCGCGGACTACCGCGACGACATCCTGCGGCTGCTGTTCATCTGCTGCCATCCCGACCTGCCGGCGGTGCAGCAGGTGGCCGTGGCCCTGCGCATCGTCTGCGGCCTGTCGGTGGCGCAGATCGCCCGGGCCTTCCTGGTCGGCGAGAGCGCCATGGAGCAGCGGATCACCCGCGCCAAGACCCGCATCGGCCAAGCCAAGGTCGCCTTCGAAACCCCCGGCCCGGCCGAACGCACTGAGCGCCTCACCGCCGTCGCCGCCGTCGTCTATCTGATCTTCAACGAGGGCTATTCCTCCACCGGCGAGGAGGCCGACCGCAAGGCTCCCTTCGCGCAGGAAGCCATCCGCCTGGCCCGCCTGCTGCTGCGCCTGTTCCAGACCGAGCCGGAGATCATGGGCCTGGCCGCCCTCATGCTGTTGCAGCACGCCCGCGCCGGCGCCCGCTTCTCCCCCAGCGGCGAACTGATCCTGCTCGAGGATCAGGACCGCACCCTCTGGAACCGCGCCATGATCGCCGAGGGCCTGGCCCTTCTCGACAAGGCCCTGCGCCACGCCGCGCCCGGCCCCTATCAGGTCCAGGCCGCCATCGCCGCCCTGCACGACCGCGCGCCGCGCGCCCAGGACACCGACTGGCCCCAGATCGACGCCCTCTACGCCAACCTTGAGCGCATGACCCCCTCGCCGGTCATCACCCTCAACCGCGCCGTGGCCGTCAGCAAGGTCGCCGGTCCCCAGGCCGCCCTCGACATGATCGAGCCCCTGGCCCAGCCCCTGGCCGGCTACTTCTATTTCTACGGCGCCAAGGGCGGGTTCCTGATGCAGCTGGGCCGAGGCCGCGAGGCCCACCAAGCCTTCGACCGCGCCATCGCCCTGGCCGGCACCGCCGCCGAAGCCGCCCACATCCGCCTGCACCTCGACCGCCTGGCCAAGGACGCCGAGGCCGGCGCCCGCTGAGCGCCCAACAAAAAGCCCGCCCCCAAGGCTGGAGGCGGGCCGATTTCGTTCAGCTCATCGACGCCTAGGCGGCGCTGAAAGCGTTCCGGCGGCGCGAGCTGCGAACCATCGAGCCCGCCGCGCCGAAGCCGATGATCATCATCGCCCAGGTGGCCGGTTCGGGAACCGCCGCCATGACCGAGACATTGTCGAGCGCCGCGCCCCAGCAGCAGTTGGCCGGGGTGTCGCTGGTGCCGGTGAAGACGATCTGGGTCAGGGCGCCGGTCGCGACGAACGACATGCTACGCGACGACCACAACATATTGGCCCGGGTGTTCGTCGGTCCCATGACGTATTGGGTCGCGCCGACCGCCGCGCCTCCGGCGCTGACGGTGATAAAGCGCCCGGCGGCACGTTGCGCGTCCGGATTGCCAGAGATGTCGAACGTCAGGTTGTAGGTCCGGCCAGCTTCGGTGGCGATGGTCTGCCCGATGGCGCCGAGACCGTAACCCCCCATGAGATCAAGGCTATAGCCGTCGCCGTCCGACGACTGCCAGGCGCCGTTGAACCAATCGACATAGTTGGTGAGCACCGTCCAACCGGCAATCTGGGTGGCGCTGACAGCAGAAACGGCGGTGGAGCCGACTTTCACGCTCCCCGTGAAGCCGCCGTTGACGACGAGTTCGGTGGCCGCGTTGGCGGCGCCCGGCGACACGGCCAGCGCCAGAGCCAAACTCGACGCCGCGCAAACAGCCTTCAATCTATTGAGAAGCATTTCCAAACCCCACCCACTGTTCAGTTTTCATTAATCGTGACGCTTAGCTACCACAGGCTGCGGCCCTAGGTTGCGCTAACTGACGACATCGTTGCATTTTGTCGAACGCAGCGCGGCCAGCGGATCCTCCCGTCTGGGGGAGGTGGATCGACACGCAGTGTCGAGACGGAGGGGGCTTCCGCCGCCGCCAAAAAATCCCGCGGCCCTTGTCGGAACCCCGCGACCTCGTTCGTCCTTGGGACATCTGCGGGACAAACCCGCGCCGAACTGCTCGCAAGAAGGACGGAAACAATGGCCAGCGAAACCATGACCCCGCCGACCGTGACCGGCGTCACCCCCTATATCAACGTCCAGGGCGCCAGCGACGCCTCGGCCTTCTATCAGAAGGCCTTCCGGGCTCAGGAGCTGATGCGGATGCCGGCCCAGGACGGCAAGCGCCTGATGCACTGCCACCTGGTCATCAACGGCGGGCCGCTGCTGATGAGCGACTGCTGGCCGGAGGAAGGCTACCCCTACGAACCCTCCCGGTCCTTCACCATGCACCTGCAGGTCGACGACATCGACGCCTGGTGGAAGCGCGCGGTCGAGGCCGGCGCGACCCCGGTCATGCCGGTGGCCGACATGTTCTGGGGCGACCGCTACGGCACGCTCCGCGACCCCTTCGGCGTCACCTGGTCGCTCGGCCAGACCACCAAATCCGCCTGATTACGCAGCAGCTCGGAGCCAACCCCATGGTCACCCTCACCGACACCGCCCCCGCCGCGACGCCCAGGCTGATGCTCTGGACCGGCCGCGTCCTCACCGGCCTGGCGATCGCCTTCATGACCTTCGACACGGTCATCAAGCTGATCGACCTGCAGGTCGTGCGCGACAGCCTGACCCAGCTCGGCTACCCGACCGCGCTCGGCCCCACCATCGGGGCGATCGAACTGATCTGCCTGCTGCTCTACATCTTCCCCCGCACCGCGGTGCTGGGCGCCGTGCTGCTGACGGCGGTGATGGGCGGGGCGATCGCCAGCCATATGCGGCTGGGCGATCCGCTGGTCTCTCACACCCTGTTCGGCGTCTATCTGGGCGCGGTGATCTGGGGCGGCCTCTACCTGCGCGACGCCAAGCTGCGCGCCATCTTCCCGATCCGGCGTTAGGAAAGGAAACCCACCCCATGTCCGACAAGGTGGACGCCTACATCGCCGCTCTGGACGGCTGGCAAGCCGACACGGCCAAGCTCCTGCGCCAGCAAATCGCCGCCGCTGGCGACCTCGCCGAAGACTTCAAATGGGGCCATCCCATGTGGTCGGCGGGCGGCGCGGTCTGTCTGTTCAAAAGCTTCAAGAGCCACATGACCTTCGCCTTCTGGCGCGGCGCGCAGCTGACCGACCTCGACCCTCGGCTGGAGCCTGGCGGCAGCTTCAACATGGCGGCGATCAAGCTCACCGGCCCCGATCAGATCACGTCAAATGAAGTCGGCCGCCTGGTCGCCGCCGCCATCGCGCTCAACCGCGAGCACGGCGACCCGATGAAGACGGCCAGGGCCTAGCCCCCCTTTCCTCCCCTACGCAGCGAGGAGGGGGACCGGCGCAGCCGGTGGAGGGGGCGAGACTGGGCGCTAAGCTTGGGAAGCGCCCCGAAGGGCCCCGCCCTCAGGCCGCCACGCGCTGCTCGGTCGGCAGGACCTGCTCCAGCGAGAGCAGCGTAACGATGCCGTCGTCGGTCGAGATGATGCCCTGGACGAACTCGCGCACCTCCTCGGTTCCCAGGCTCGGCGGCGGCTGCACCATGTCCTCGGTCACCGCGATGATGTCGCAGACCGCGTCCACCAGCAGCCCCACCGGAATGCCGCGGATATGGGCCACCACCACCACCGACGAGCTATCCGGCTGGCAGGCGCCCAGACCCAGGCGCGCGCCCAGATCGACCACCGCCAGGACCACGCCGCGCAGATTGATCATCCCCACCACATAGGACGGCGCATGAGGCATTGGCGTCGAGGCGGTCCAACCCCGGATCTCCCGCACCGCCATGATGTCGAGGGCGAACTGCTGCTCACCGATGCGGACGCTGATCAGCTCCGCGCCGGAGAACCCCGCACGATCTTGGATGTCCACCTAGAACTCCTCCCAGCCTTCGGCTTGCGGAGCCGGTTCATACTTGCGGGCGGTCGCCCCGACCGACACCGGGCCACGGGCCGGCGACGCCCGATACTGTTGTTGTTGCTGCTGCGGCGGCGTGCGGGCCGGCGCGGCGCGGCGCGGCGGTTCAGCCCGGCGAGCGGTCGCCGGCTCCCCGATCGCGAACTCGCCCATCAGGTGGTCCAGCTCCCCGGCCTGCTGGGCCAGGGCGTGGCTCGCCGCCGTCGATTCCTCGACCATGGCCGCGTTCTGCTGGGTCATCTGGTCCATCTCGTTGACCGCGGTGTTCACCTGGGCCAGGCCCGTGGCCTGCTCCTGGGCGGACGCGGCGATCTCGGTGACCAGGTCGGTGATCTTGGCGACCTCGCTAACGATCCGTTGCAGCGCCTGGCCGGTCTTGCCGACCAGCTCGACGCCCGAGCTGACCTGGGCCGTCGAGGCCGAGATCAGCGCCTTGATCTCCTTGGCCGCCTCGGCCGAACGCTGGGCCAGGGCCCGGACTTCGGAGGCGACGACCGCGAAGCCACGGCCAGCTTCCCCGGCGCGCGCGGCTTCAACGCCGGCGTTCAGGGCGAGCAGGTTGGTCTGGAAGGCGATCTCGTCGATCACGCCGACGATCTGGCTGATCTGGGTGGCCGAGGCCTCGATCTTGCCCATGGCGGTGATCGCGTCGGCGACCACAACCCCGGAGGCTTCGGCGTCGCCGCGCGCGGCGTTGACGACGGTCTGCGCCTCCTTGGCCCCTTCGGCGGTCTTCCTCACCGTGGCGGTGATCTCGTCGAGCGCGGCGGCGGTTTCCTCAAGATTGGCCGCCTGCCGTTCGGTGCGGCGCGAAAGGTCGTCGGCCGCGCTGCTGATCTCACCGGTCCCGGAGCGGATCGCCCCAGCGGTGTCGACCACATTACCCATCACCTCGTGCAGGCGGTTGTTCGCGGCGTTGAAGTCCGATTGCAGCCGGAGATATTCTTCAGGGAACGCACCGTCGATGCGATAGGTCAGGTCGCCCCCGGCCAGCTTCGACAGCGCCGTCGCCGTGGCTTCCACCGCATAGACCTGCTGCTCGCGGGCCGTGTTGCGCTCGACCTCGCGGCGCTGGTGCTCCTGCTCGGTCGCGGTGATGTCGGTGGCCAGCTTGATGACCTTGTAGAGCTTGCCCGACGCGTCGAACATCGGGTTGTAGGAGGCCTGAAGCCAGACCTCGCGCCCGCCCTTGGCGAGCCGCAAGAACTTGCCGGCGGCGAACTCCCCGTTGTTCAGAGTTCTCCAGAAGGTCCTGTATTCGTCGCTCGCCGCATATTCTGGCGTGGCGAACATGCTGTGCTTGCGGCCTTCAATCTCGGCGGCGGAATACCCCATCGCCTTGGAGAAGTTCTCGTTCGCCCGAATAATCGTACCATCGAGTTGAAACTCAATGACCGCCTGGGACTTGTGGATGGCCCCCAGGACCGCCTCTAGTTCAGCGGTCTTGTCATTGGCCTTCTCGTTTGCGCGATTTCTTCCGAATATCATGAAACTACCCCCCAGCAGCCAGACGAACGTGCAGATGCCCTCCGCACAACCTGAGAGTTGCGCCAGGTAAGTAAATGAAAGCGTAACAACGCGCCGCCTCGCGGGCCTACCCGCTAAGAATTCACAATTCCAGACTGCGCATTTTACGTACAATCCTACTAATCCGTGTATTCGCCGGGCCGCTTATCGGCAAACGAGCGAGCACGCTGGTGTCGTCAGCGTGCAACCGGCTGATAGGCTGCTCCCCAAGCGTGAGTTGGAGACCCCATGGACCTTGACCGCATCCTCACCCCCGGCGCGCTCGCCGTGATTACGGGCGCCGCGAGCGGCATCGGCCTGGCGGCGGCCAAGCGCTGCGCCGGGCTTGGCATGCAGGTCGCCCTGGCTGATCTGGGCGGCGAGGACCTGGACCGCGCCCACCGTGCGGTGGCCCAGCTCGCGCGCCGTCCCGACCAGGTGGTCGCCGTCCCCACCGACGTCTCCAGCTTCGATGACGTGGAGAACCTTCAAAGCCGCACGGCGCAGGTGTTCGCGACCGCGCCCGCCCTGTTGATGAACAACGCCGGGATCGGCCTCAATCCGGGCGGGGCGGCCAAGGACCTGGCCGGCTGGCGCCGGCTGATGGACGTCAACCTCTGGGGCGCCATCCACGGCGTCCAGGCGTTCCTGCCCGGCATGATCGCGCGGGCCGCCCCGGCGCTGATCATCAACACCGGCTCCAAGCAGGGCGTCACCACACCGCCCGGCAACGCGGCCTACAACGTCTCGAAGGCCGCGCTGAAGGTCTATACCGAGGCCTTGGCCCACGAATTGCGCAACACGCCGGGCGCCGAGACCATCACCGCCCACCTGCTGATCCCCGGCTTCACCTTCACCGGCATGACCACCCGGCCCGGCGCCGAGCCCGCCGCCAAACCGCCCGCCGCCTGGACGCCCGACCAGGTGGTGGACTTCATGCTGCAGCGCCTGACCGCCGACGACTTCTACATCCTGTGCCCGGACAACGACGTGGCCCGCCCGGTGGACGAGCGCCGCATGCAGTGGGCCGCCGCAGACATCATCGAGAACCGCCCCGCCCTCTCCCGCTGGCATCCGGCCTGGAAGGAGCGCTTCGAGGCGTTCATGGCGCGAAAATAGCCGGCAGGTCGCCGCGCCGCTCAAGCCGACAACTCGTATTGCGTCCGTAATTTCCCGCCGCCGCACAATAAAGCAGCCACAGGTAGCATCAATTACTTGACCTGACGTCTATTGGCTGCCGAGATTGCGCGTGGCTCGCTCCAGTCTGGGCGTCGCACGTACTGAACCTGTATCGCGTACACCAACCCCTAAGGGCGTGAATATGCTGCGGAGTTCTGACGCCGCGCTCACAGATCCGCATCCTCGCCCGGTACTCGACGATGAACGCATCGAACGGATCGGAGAAGTCTATGGCTGAAGATTGGTACGCCGACGTCAAGAAATACGCGCCCAACGCCGACACCAACGTCGTCGCGGCGATTGTCCGCTACTGCGGCATCGCCCTGCAAAACAGAGATTCATCATTGGTGGCCTTCACCGATGAGGTCGAAGTCGGGCGCGTCCGCGAGAATTTCCTGAAGAAGAAGCTCGGCCTGACCGACAGCGACGCCGACCTCAACCAGGCGATCGCCGCGGTCGGCGTGAAGATGAAGCAGGACCCCACGCGAAATCGCGTCACCGTCTACTACCTGCTGGCCGAACACTTCAAAAAGCTCGGCCTGTTCGGCGGAGCCGACGTGGTCGAAGGCCCGGGCGCCGCGCCGCTCGCGGCGGTCGGCGCGGCTGCAGCCGGTGTCGGCGCGGCCGCCGGAACCGGAGCGGGAGCCGCGGCCAATGCTGCTGCTCCGCTCGCCGCGGCGGGGGCTGGCCTAGGCGCCGCCGCGACCGGAGCCGGAGCCGCCGCCACCCAGGCCTTCGCCGGCGGTGCGGCCGCCGCCCCAGTCGCCAAATCGGGCCTGATGCGTTGGCTGCCGTGGCTGCTGCTGGCCGGGTTGCTGCTGCTGCTCTGGTGGTTCTTTACCAACCGCCAGCCGGCCGCTCCGGCGATGGACACAGCCCAGACCACCGCTCCGGCGGTTGCGGCTGCTCCCGCCGCCACGCCGGAAACCCCAGCCGTAACGGCGCCGGCCCAAGGCGCGCCCGTCGCGGTGGCGGTCGTTGGCCTGCCGGCCAATGTCTACTTCGATGTCGGGTCGTTCGCGCCGGGCGACGAAGGCGGCAAGACCATCGCCACGGCGGCCGGCGCGATCACGGCGAGCGCGGCCAAGATCGCCATCACCGCCTATACCGACAAGACCGGCGACCTGACTAAGAACCAGGAGCTTGCGAAGAACCGCGCCAAGGCGGTTCGCGACGCGCTGATGGCCGCGGGCGTGCCGCAGGCCAGCATCGAGATGCGGCCGCCCCTGTCCGTCGAGATCGGCGCCGCCGGAACCAGCGACGCCCAGTCGCGCCGCGTCGAGATCACCAGCCGGTAACTTCAGAATGCAGGGGCGGGTCCGCCCGCCCCTGCTTCACTATCGCAGCTAGGCCGCGACCATCCCGCGACGCGCGCGGCGGACCGCCGTTCCGGCCAGGCCAAAGCCCACGATCATCATCGCCCAGGTCGCAGGTTCCGGCACCGCCGAGCCGCTGAACTGCACTTCCGACAGGCCGACCGGCGCATAGCCGTAGGTTTCCGGGAACTGCTGGTGATTGCCGTCCAGGCTTAGGCGGACGTACCGCGCCACCCCGGCCACATCGAAGGTCTCGCCGGCCAGCAGTTGGCCCGTCCCCCGCGAGAAGCTGTCGGACAGGATGTCGGTGAAGCTCACGCCGTCGGTGGAGATCGACATCACGAAGGCCTTGGCCGCGCGGTCCAGGGTGCTCACCGCGAACTGATCGTCGCCGAAGTTGTAGTTCCACACCTTCAGGCTATCGAGCTTGTAGGCCTTGCCCAGGTCGAAGGTCAGGGTCGCGGCGTCGACGCCCAGATCGGTCATCCACATGTTGGCGAAGCCGGAGTCGTGCTTGTCGCCGACCATGCCGCTGCCGTTGATCAGGTTCTCGGCCTTGTACTGGTTGTAGTGCGTGAAGGTGCTGGAGGCCTCGATACCGACCGGCGCGATGGTGGCGGCCGCGGCCGGGTTGGCCAGCGCGATGGCGGCGGCGGCGAAGGCCGCCGAGAGGATCATGGCCTTGGTCATCATGCTTTCCCTTTTGTTAATTGCGTGGGGAACACATGCCCGGCGCCCATGGCGGCCCGATAAAGCTTCGATGACGGTTTGGCGTAGCAGCGTTTGCGATCCCCCTTCCCCTGGACCCGCAACCCCGCCACAGTTGGCGCAACAAGATAGAGTCCCGGGGGAAGACGCCTATGGCCATGACCGACGCCGCTGCACCGCCGGCGGGGCGAAAGCCCCTGTTTTCAGAGAGCTACAAACAGTCAGTGCTCTGGCTGCTGGTCCTGGCCTACACCTTCAATTTCATCGACCGGACGATCATCGCCACCATCGGTCAGGCGATCAAAGTCGACCTGAAACTCACCGACACCGAACTGGGCCTGCTGGGCGGCCTGGCCTTCGCCCTGCTCTACACCACCCTGGGCATCCCGATCGCGCGGCTGGCCGAGCGCCACAGCCGCATCAACATCATCACCGTCGCCATCATCATCTGGTCGGGCTTCACCGCGCTCTGCGGCACGGCCACCAGCTTCCTGCAGCTGCTGCTGTTCCGGGTCGGCGTCGGCGTCGGCGAGGCCGGGCTGTCGCCGCCCGCCCACTCGCTGATCTCCGACTATTTCGAGCCCAAGAAGCGCGCCTCGGCCCTGTCGATCTATTCCTTCGGCATCCCGCTCGGCACCATGTTCGGCGCCGTGGCCGGCGGCTGGATCGCCCAGAACCTCGACTGGCGCATGGCCTTCATGCTGGTCGGCCTGCCCGGCGTCATCGTCGCCATCCTGCTGAAGATCTTCGTCAAGGAGCCGCCGCGCGGCTATTCCGACGCCATGATGGCCCAGGCCGCCGCTGATGAGGCCGCTGATCTCGCGGGCCTGGCCCGCGCCGACGAGGCGCCCGCCGTCCACGCCTCCCCGCCCTCGGTCCTGGCGGTCGCCAAGCGTATCTTCGGCAAGTGGGGCTTCTTCCACATGGTGGCCGGGATCACTGTGGCCTCCTTCGCCAGCTACGGCACCGGCCAGTATTCGGCCCCCTACTTCATCCGCATGTTCGGGCTGGACCTGGCCACCGTCGGCCTGATCTTCGGCGTGGTCGGCGGCATCGCCGCGGGCATCGGCACCCTGATGGGCGGCTTCCTCACCGATTGGGCGGCCAAGAAGTCCGGCCGCTGGTACGCTCTGGTCCCGGCCTTCGGCCTGCTGATCGCCTGCCCGCTCTACATCCTCGTCTACACCCGCGACGACTGGAAGCTGGCCGCCGGCCTGCTGCTGATCCCGGGCATCTTCCACTACACCTATCTCGGCCCGACCTTCGGCGTGATCCAGAATGCGGTGTCCCTGCGCATGCGCGCCACCGCCACGGCCCTGCTGTTCTTCGTGCTGAACCTGATCGCGCTCGGCTTTGGCCCTCCCTTCTGCGGCTGGTGCATCGACATGCTGTCCCAGGCCCAGTTCGCCCTGACCAACACCGGCTCGTTCTTCGAGATGTGCCCCGGCGGCGTCGGCAAGGAAGGCGCCGGCGCGGCGCTGGACACCGCCTGCAAGCTGGCGACCGCCCAAGGCACCCGCCAGGGCATCGTCTTCAACCTGCTGATCTACGCCTGGGCCGGCGTCCACTACCTGCTGGCCGCCATCACCCTGCCCAAGGACATGGCCGAAGCCCAACGCCTCACCGAAGCCGAAGCGCTGAAGGCCTAACGCCGGAGATCGTCACCCAGCTTTCCTCCCTCATTCGTGAGAGAGGAAAGCTCTTGCCGGGCCTCTTGCATGGACAGGAACGCTAGGCGGTGAGGGCCCACAGCTTCGGAGCGATCATGCCGCTGTTTAGCTACACCCTGACGCGCGGAACCGAGACCCGGACGACTGAGCTTCGGCGAAGCAATCCTCAAGGCTGGTTACTGGACGCCGTGCGGGCGACATTTCCAGATATCGCCTCCAGGCGAGACGGAGACGTTATGCGCTTGAGGCTAGAACCGGTTGCCGGCGCACAGCGGACTTGGCTTGCGACCTTGGACGATCAACCGGGCGACCTCCAAGTCTACGTTGTGCAAACACGCCGGTAGGTCCACTGCCGAAGCGCCGAAGCCAATCCGGCCAGCGCACACCGTCCTCGATCAGCAGGCCAGTCAGGGCCCGGCCCTAGGCTCGCTTGGCCGACCGGCAGAGGTATGCGCCGAGCGAGACGAGCGCCAAGCCGAGAAACAGGGTCGCCCAGAGCCACCCGATCAGGGAGGGTGGAATGTCGAAGTGAGGACGCAAGGATCGTCTCGGGAGCCATAGATAGAACATCGCCAGCGCGGGCCCCGCGACCGGAAACCCTATGCCAATCAACCCATAGCCCAGGGCGCGACGTCGTTCAGCGGCGGTGAGCTTGGCCATCCCGACAGCTTGGCCGTAAAGACGGCCGTCTTCCACCCATCTGAGACCGTGTTCGTGTGAGGCTCTTTACTGCGCCCGCCAGCCGGGCAAACCTAGCCTCACTTCCCACGCCGTATTGGAGACCTTGGTGACAGCGAGCGTGAGCATGACCGGAGGATGTCAGTGCGGCGCGGTGCGGTTCCGCGTCGATGGCGAGCTTGGGGAAGCGTCCATCTGCCACTGCCGCATGTGTCAGAAAGCGACCGGAGGCTTCTTCGGGCCCTATGTGGGCGCACCTTACGACGCGGTTGTCTGGACGCGCGGCAAGCCCAAGCGCTTCCAGAGTTCAAACAAGGTCGCTCGAGGATTCTGCGGCGACTGCGGCACTCCGCTTACCTTCGAGTACGACGGCCAGCACGTCGCCCTGGCTATCGGCGCCCTCGATCGGCCAGGTGAGGTGCGGTTGAGCGAGCAACTCGCCTCGCCCGCGCGCCTGCCGTATTTCGAAGAGCTTGCGACCTTGCCCGTGCACGAGGCCGACGAGCCCCGGGCGGCGGCGCATATCGCCAGCATCGTCTCGTATCAGCACCCCGATCACGACACCGCAGACTGGACGCCGAAGCTCTAAGGCTCAGGCGTCGCCGAGCCGCCAAAACTACTCCGGCCAGCGCCCCACGCCGCCGTCCTCGATCAGCAGGCCGGTCAGCGTCCGGTCGGCGTGTTGGGCGCGCCAAGCCAGCATCGCCTGGGCCTGGGGCAACACCCGCGCCGGGTCGGTGAGGTTCGTGCGCCAGCTCGGGTCCGCCGCCAGGTCGAAGCATAGCCAGTCGCCGTCGGCCAGTTGCACATAGGCCGCATCCGTGGTCCGCCGCACCGCTAGGCTCTGGCGCTCCAGCCGCCGATCCCAGGGCCAGGGATGATCGCCCTGCAGGATGTTCCCCACCCGCCAGTCGAACTCCCAATGAGCGGCCTCGCGCCACCAGGGCGGTTCCTCGCCGGCCAGGAACGGCGTCAACGGCAGGCCGTCGCACTGGGCAGGAACCGGCGCGCCCATCGCCTCGCAAAGGGTCGGCAGGATGTCGACGTTCTCGGTGAACCGCTCGACCACGCTCCCATGCGCCTGCGGCTGGCGCGGATCGCGCACGATCCCCAGCACGTGATAGCTCTGCTCGAAATAGCCGGCCTTCTGGATCAGCCCGTGGTCGCCGAGTTGCTCGCCGTGGTCGGCGGTGACCACGATGAAGGTCTCCTCCCACTGGCCCGCCGCCTCCAGCGCCGCCCAGACGCGGCCCAGCTGATGATCGACCTCGCTGATCATCCCGAAATACTGGGCCTGGACCCTGGCCATCTCGGCCGGATCGCCGGGCGCGGGCAAGACCCGCAGCAACCCCTCGTGCAGCCGGTGCCGCTCGGGCGACGGCGCGATCGGCGGGGCGATGTCTCGCGGGTCGTACATCGTCGCGAACCGCCCGGCCGCCGCATAGGGCGGGTGCGGGCGAAGCTGGCTCAGATGCGCGAACCACGGCCCCGTCTGACGGCCCATCCAGCCGATGAAGGCGTCGGTGTGGAACGCCGAGAGGCTGTGCTCCGCCGGCCGCCCCGGCTCGCCCAGCAGCGCGGCCTCGCTGTCGTCTGGAACTTCGTGGCCCAGTTCCCGCAGCCAGCCGATCCAGGCGCTGGGGTCATGGGTGGTGAAATCGAGTTCGACGGCGAACCCCGGCAGCACGCCTTCATAGGTCTGCAGCCGTGGATCGTCAGGCCCGCTGACGTCGCGCGGATCGACCGCCTGGTCGGTGTAGCCGAACAGGGTCGGCTCATAGCCCGCCCGCCGCGCGGCCAGCGCCACATTGTCCAGCCGCCGGTCCAGCGGCGTACCGTTGGCCACCACCCGGTGATTGAGCTGGTAGGTCCCGGTGTAGAGGCTGGCCCGCCCCGGCCCGCAGGGCGCGGCCTGGCTGTAGTGCCGCGCCAGCCGCACGCCCTCGCGCGCCAGTCGGTCGAGGTGCGGCGTGCGGACCACGGGATGCCCGGCCACCGAGAGGCAGTCGGCGCGGAACTGATCGAGGGTGATGAAGAGGATGTTCACCCCGCCACCCTGGACGCCCTCCGCGCCGGAGGGAAGCGGCGCCTTACGCCAGGGCGCTCCACATCGCCGTCGCCATGCCCAGGCCCCGCGCGTCGCCGATGGTCGTCACGCCCATGCGGTTCATGGCGAAGGCGTAGGTGGCGCGCGCGTCCATGTCGATGATCGCCAGCGACCCGCCATAGCCGCCCCAGAAGATGCAGTTGGGCCCCGGCAGCGGGATGATCGGCGCCAGGCCAAAGCCCAGGCCGTACCGCGCCGGCATGCCCAGCACCAGGTCAACGCCCTCGACCTGCGGCTCCAGAGCCCGGCGGCAACCGGCCTCCGACAACAGCCGCTTGCCGTTCGCGACCCCGCCATTGGCCAGCAGCATGTGGATCTGTGCGATGGAGCGCGCATTGCCCTGACCGTTGGCCGCCGGGATCTCGGCGCCGCGCCAGGCCCGTGTCCTCGTCTCCAACGGATCGGACGCCGGGTTGGTCATCACATTGATCAGCAGCGGGGTCAGCGCGCCCAGATCGGCCGGCGCCGCGGCCGGCGGCGGGATCAGGTCGGCGACGCGCGCGTCGTGCTCCGCCCCCATGCCGATGTGGAAGTCGGCGCCCAGCGGCTCGGCGATCTCTTCACGGAAGACCGTCCCCAGCGAGCGCCCGGTGATCCGCCGGACCACCTCCCCCACCAGGAACCCCTGGGTCATCGCATGGTAGCCGGGCGCGCTGCCCGGCTCCCAGAACGGCGCCTGGGCCGCCAGCAGCCCGGTCGCCTTGTCCCAGTCGTAGAGGTCCTCCTGGCTGATCGTCTCCTGCCAGCCGGAAAGCCCCGACGCGTGCGCCATCAGTTGGGCGACCGTGATCTGCGCCTTCCCGGAGGCCGCGAACTCCGGCCAATAGCGGGCGACCGGCGCGGCGAAGTCCAGCTCGCCGCGGTCGGCCAGCAGCAGCGCGGTCAAGGCGGTCATGGTCTTGGTGGTCGAGTAGACATTGACCAGGGTGTCGGCCTCCCAAGGCCGGGTGCGGGCCTCGTCGGCGAAGCCGCCCCAGAGGTCGACCACCGTTTCACCCTCGATCGTGGCCGCGAAGCTCGCGCCCACATCGGCCCCGCTGGCGAGGTTGGCCTCGAACAGCCCGCGGACCGCTTCGAAGCGCGGGTCGCATGATCCAGATACTGACGTGGCGGTCATCGGCGCTCGGCTCCTTGTCCAGCGGCAGGTTCAATCGGGCGGCGCGTCACCAGGCGACGCCCAGGGTCACGCCGAAGGTGCGCGGCGCGCTGTAGATCTTGGTCCCGAAGCCGAGGCCGGTCAGGTCGATCACCTGGGTCAGATATTGCTCGTCCGTGAGGTTCTTGCCCCAGACCGAGAAGGTCCACGGCGAGCCGGCCGACGACAGCAGCACATTGCCGTCCACCGTCCAGTAGCTCGGCGTCTTGGCGATCCGGGTGTTCTCAGAGTCGCGGTAGGCGCTGCTCGCATGGCTCGGCTGGATCGTGACCCGCGCCATGTAGTCCCGCGGCAGGTGGACGTCGTAGGAGGCCGAGCCCTTGAAGCTGAAGGCCGGGGCGTTCGGCATCTTGTTGCCGTCCTGCACCACGCCGGCCGCATTGACGAACTCGCCCAGCTCGGAGTCCAGGATCCCGACCGCGGCCTGCAAGGTCAGGTCCTGGGTCGGCCGCCACGAGACGTCGGCGTCGATCCCCTTGACCGTGGCCTTGTCGACATTGCCCAGGATCTGGATCGGAATGAAGCCGGCGGTCGAGCGCTTGAACGTCTGAATGTCGCGGTAGTCGTAATAGAAGCCGCTCACATTGACCTGCAGCGAGCGCTGCAACAGCGCCAGCTTCACCCCGACCTCATACGAGGTGAGCTTCTCCGGGTCGTAGGGCATCAGCTGCCGCGGATCGGTGGCCAGGCCTGAGAAGAACCCACCGCTCTTCTGCCCCTGCGAGATCGAGGCGTAGATCAGGCTGTCGTCGTCCGGCTTGTAGTTCAGCCCCACCGTGCCGGTGACGTTCTTGTCGCTGATGGTCTGGTCGACCACCGCCAAGGGAAACGGCTGGGCGCAGCCGCCGCAGAGCGCGCTGGCGCCGAAGGTGTTCAGGTCGAACGACCCGCCCGCGTAGTGACGCTCCTCCCAGGTGTAGCGCAGGCCCAGGACCCCGGTCAGTTTCGGGGTGATGGAATAGAGCCCGTGGGCGAAGGCCGCCGCCGACTTGGTGGTCTGGTCGGCGGTGATCAGGGTGTTGGTGTTGAACAGCGCCCGGTTCTGGCCGACCGACGAATAGGTGTACTGGTCCCAGGAATAGAAGCCGCCGACGATCCAATCGAGCGGCCCCGACTTGCCGCCGAACCGGACCTCCTGCGAGAACTGATCGATGGCGTACTTGTTCAGGTAGTCGAGGATCGGCGCCGGCGTGGTGTCGATGTTGGAATCGGTGCGCTGGATGAAGCTGCGATAGCCGGTGACGCTGGTCAGGGTCAGGCCGCCCAACTGCAGATCGTTGCGCCAGGTCGCGTCCCAACCGTCGCTGTTCTGGATCGGCTTGCGCTCCCAGTCGCCCTTATAGGGGTCGCCGTCGCGGTCGGTGTAGCCGAGATAGTTCGTGCAGCTGGTGTCGTCGATGCGGCCGGCCGCCAGGGCCGCGCAGGGGCCGAAAGTGGTCGGGTCGACGCCGCCGAAGAACTCGGTCAGGCCCTGCTGGCCGCGCTGGCGCAGGCCCTCGACCTTCAGCAGGCTGCGATAGTCGTCATTGGGCGTCCAGAGCAGCATCGCCCGGCCGGTCTGGATGCTCTGCTTGCCGATCGTGCCCGGCAGCAGGCGGCTCTTCCAGTACCCGTCCTGCTGCTCGATCAGCTTACCCGAGACCCGCAGCGCCAGGGTGTCGGAGATCGGCATGTTGACCATGCCGTCGAGGGTGAAGGTGTTGTAGTTGCCGTACCCCGCTTGGACGCGGCCGCCGGCCTCCTTGGTCGGCGGCGCGGAGATGAAGTTGATCGCCCCAGCGGTGGAGTTGCGGCCGTAAAGCGTGCCCTGCGGGCCTTTCAGCACCTCGACCCGGTCCAGGTCGAACAGCTGGCCGTTCATCATCACCACGGTCGAGAGGAAGATCTCGTCGACATAGATCCCGGCGGGCGGGCTGGTGTTGCCGCCGAAGTCGTTCAGCCCGACCCCGCGGATCGTCACCACCGGCAGCACGCCGGGCGCGTTCTGCTTGATGTCGACATTGGGCACGATGCCGATAGCCTCGGACATGTTGTCCAGATGGCGCTCGGCGATGGTCTGGCCCGAGACGGCGGTCAGGGTGGCCGGCACGTCCTGGGCGCTCACGCTCCGGCGATCGGCCGTGACCACGATCTCCTCGATGGCGGTCGGGGACGGGCTGGCCTGGGCCATCGCCGCGTCGGCCACGCAAAGGCTGGCGAGCGAGGCCGTGCAGAGCAGCGCCCAGCGGCGCTTGGCCGCCAAGGCGGCCTGGTTCGATCCTGAGTGCATTCCGTTCCCCGTCCCGAACTGCGTCGGTTTTTAGTTACGATTAGGTGCGCACATTCCGCAAATCGTTACCCTGTCGTCAAGTGGGTTTCGAACGAGTACAGTTCCGCCCCTATTCGAAACTCCGCTGAGAACCCGCCGAGAACCCGCTTGAACGTCCAGGAAACGACAGCCCGCTCCCGAAATCGCGAGCAGCAGATTCTGGATGTCGCCTCCCGGCACCTGAACACCATGGGCGTGTCGGTGGAGTGGTTCGGCGAGATCGCCGCCGAACTCGGCCTGACCCGGCCGGCGATCTACAAGTACTTCACCGACCGCGAGGATCTGCAGTTCCGATGCTACGCCGACGCCTGCGACGCGCTCGGCGCGCGCCTGGACGCCGCGACGGCGGCGTCCTCCGACATCGTCGAAGTCCTCTCAGCGTTCCTGACCAAGGCCGACGCCGCGCCCGAGCCGGCGGTGCTCAGTGAAATGATGGCCCTGCCCACTGAGCAGCGCGACCTCATCTGGTCACGCCAGCGGGCGATCATCGATCGGCTCGCCGCGCTGATCCAGGCCGGGATCGACGCCAAGCAGCTTCGCCCCATGGACCCCGTCGTGGTCAGCCACGCCATCCTCGGCATGGCCAACTGGACGCCGATCTACGCGCGATGGGCGCCGACGGACGCCGACCTCGACCTGGTCGCGGTCGGGGCTCGCGAAATCCTGTTTCAGGGCCTGGTCGCCGACCGCTCCGCGCCGTCGGCGAGGCTCGCGCCCCTGACCTCGCTGGCCCCGCCCCAGGCCGACATCTTCAATCGCCACGCCGTCGACGCCGCCAAGCGCGAGGGGATCCTGATCGCCGCCTCGTTCCTGTTCAACCGTCGCGGCATCGGCGCCACCCGGATGGAGGATGTCGGCGCGGCGCTGGGGCTCAGCAAGCGGGCGATCTATCACCACATCGGCCAGAAGCAGGATCTCATCGACGCCTGCGTCGAGCGCGCCTACGCCCATTTCCTTGAGGTGATGCGGGCCGCCGAAAACGCGAGCGCCCCGCGCCCGGACGTGATCCACGCTGCGGTGCGCGACATCATCTGGTCGGCCAGCGAACCTGGTGTCTGCATCATGGCTCCCTATGTCGGTTTCGGCCTGCTCAGCGTCGGCGAACGCCAGGCCGCGGCCGACCACGCCGGCCAGCTGGCCGCCGGCTACCACCGCGTACTTCGGCAAGGCGTCGCCGAGGGCAGCCTGCGCCCCGTGCCCGTCGACGCCGTCGTCGCCGCCCTGCCGGGCGTCTTTTCCTGGGCCGCCAACGGCCCCGAACAGAGCGCCGAGGCCCGCGCCCACATCGCCGACGAACTCGCCACCCTGGCGACCCACGGCGTCTGCTTGGAGCCTCCGCGCTAAACGCCTCAGTGGCCGCCCTCGACCCAGGGCACGCCGGCGGCCTGGAACACCTCGGCCAACGCGGCCTCAAGCTCCAGCGCCTCCCAGGCCCGCATCGGATTGAGGTGCGCGCTCAGATCAGGCAACAGCCGCAAACCGAACCGCCGCACCGCGCCGCTGGCCTTGTAGCCGCTCTTATGCTGATCGAAGCGCAGGTCGGGATCGCGCGAGGTCTGGCCGACATAGAGCCCAAAGGGATCGGCCCGCCGGGCGTCGCGCAGCAGCACCACATAGACCGAATGCCCCGCCCCGCGCGCGCCGCGCGTGCTGGCCTTCAGCGTGCGCGCCGCCCGCGCCGCCCTCCCCAACCACGCGGCCTCAGGATCGTGAAACATGGGCGCCAAACTAGGCGGGCGACGGGCCTCGCGCCAGCCAGCGACCTTCGGGCCGCGCGGAGCCCCGGCCGAGCCCTCCGCCCCCACCATCGAGTTTCTCGATGCTGTCGACAGAGTTTTCCCATTAGCCAGCGCCAAACGCGGAGCCTAGGCTCTGGGGATCGCTGTTACGGGAGGACTTCGACATGGACGACGCAACCCCGCTCAATGACCCGCGCAAGGATCGCGCCGCGCGCCGCTCGCTGCTTGGCCGCACAAACCGCGACTGGTGGCCCAACAACCTGTCGCTCGAAATTCTCCCGACCGCCAACCCGATGGGCGAGGACTTCAGCTACGCCGAGGCGTTCAAGAAGCTCGACTACCAGGCGGTGAAGCGCAACCTCGTCGCGCTGATGACCGACAGCCAGCCCTGGTGGCCGGCCGACTACGGCCACTACGGCCCGTTCTTCATCCGCATGGCCTGGCACAGCGCCGGCACCTATCGCAGCGGCGACGGGCGCGGCGGCGCGGGCGCCGGCCAACAGCGGTTCGCGCCGCTGAACTCCTGGCCCGACAACGGCAACCTCGACAAGGCGCGGCGCCTGCTCTGGCCGATCAAGCAGAAGTACGGCGCCAATCTCTCCTGGGCCGACCTGATGATCCTGGCCGGCAACGTGGCCATCGAATCCATGGGCGGTCCGATCTTCGGCTTCGGCGGCGGCCGGGCCGACGTCTGGGAGCCCGAGCACGCCGTCTACTGGGGCACCGAGGAACAGTGGGTCGGCCAGGAAGGCAACGAGACCCGCATCCAGCCTGAGAAGGGCATGGCGCTCGAGAGCCCGCTGGCCGCCATCCAGATGGGCCTGATCTACGTCAATCCCGAAGGCCCCGGCGGCAACGCCGACGCCCTGCAGTCCGCGCGCGACATCCGCGAGACCTTCACGCGCATGGGCATGACCGACGAGGAGACCGTCGCCCTGACGGCCGGCGGCCACACCTTCGGCAAGGCGCACGGCGCCGGCGACGCCTCCAAGGTCGGGGCCGCTCCCGAGGGCGCCGACATCGCCCAGCAGGGCCTGGGCTGGCAAAGCAGCCATGAGAGCGGGGTCGGCGACCACGCCATCACCTCGGGCCTCGAAGGCGCCTGGACCCCCACGCCGATCACCTGGGACAACAGCTTCTTCCACATGCTGTTCGACTATGAGTACGAGTTGGTCCGCAGCCCCGCGGGCGCCAAGCAGTGGCAGCCGGTGAACCAGAAGCCGGAAGACCTGGCCCCCGGCGCGCACAGCCCGGACCGCCGCGTGCCGACCATGATGACCACCGCCGACATGGCGCTGAAGGTCGACCCGGAATACCGCAAGATCTCCGAGAAGTTCCGCGACGACCCGGCCGCTCTCGGTGACGCCTTCGCCCGCGCCTGGTTCAAGCTTTGCCACCGCGACATGGGGCCCAAGGCCCGCTATCTCGGCCCCGAAGTTCCGGCCGAGGACCTGATCTGGCAGGACCCGATCCCCGCCCGCCAGGGCCCGGTGATCGACGCGGCCGACATCAAGGCGCTGAAGGACAAGATCGCCGCCTCGGGCCTCTCCGTCGCCGAACTGGTCTCGACCGCCTGGGCCTCGGCCTCCACCTATCGCGGCTCCGATCACCGCGGCGGGGCGAACGGCGGCCGCATCCGCCTGGCGCCCCAGAAGGACTGGGAGGTCAACGATCCGGCCAAGCTGGCCAAGGTCCTCAAGGCCTATGAGGCCATCAAGGCCGGGTTCGACGGCGCCAAGAGCGTCTCGATCGCCGACCTGGTGGTGCTGGGCGGATCGGTCGGGATTGAGAAGGCGGCCAAGGACGCCGGGACCAACATCGAGGTCCCGTTCACCCCGGGCCGCACCGACGCCTCCCAGGCGCAGACCGATGTCGACGGCTTCGCGGTGCTGGAGCCCCGGGCCGACGGCTTCCGCAACTACCTGCAGGTGGCCTTCAACGTGCCGACCGAGGAGCTGCTGGTCGACCGCGCCCAACTGCTGGGCCTGTCGGCGCCGCAGATGACCGTGCTGGTCGGCGGCCTGCGCGTGCTGGGGGCCAACCAGGGCGGCTCGGCGCACGGCGTGCTCACCAAGCGGCCCGGCCAGCTGACCAACGACTTCTTCGTCAACCTGCTCGACATGGGCACGGCGTGGAAGGAGGTCGACGGCCACGCCGACGAGGTGTTCATCGGGACCGATCGCAAGACGCATGCGGAACGCTGGACCGCCACCCGCACCGACCTGGTGTTCGGCTCCAACTCCCAGCTGCGCGCGCTGTCGGAGGTCTACGCCTCCGCCGACGCCGGCGAGAAGTTCGTCAAGGACTTCGTGGCGGCCTGGACCAAGGTGATGAACGCCGACCGGTTCGATCTGGCCTGACCGGGCAAGGCGCCGCCCGGCGATCCCGCCGGGCGGCGCTACTTGATCAGGACGACGGGCCTGCGCATCGCATGCCGCGCGGCGTACACAGCCCCGACCACGACCACGAACGCCAGCGTCGCCACCAGCTCGCGCGTCGCCAGGGTCGTGAACAGCCAGACGATCATGGCCGCCGCGCCGATCGGCGCCACCCACCCGCCCGGCGCGACGAACGGGGGGCCGTCACCCTCCACCCCCAGGGCGCGCAGGCGAAGCACGCCGAGGCAGCAGATCAGGTAGGTCACCAGCGTCCCGGACACCGCCAGGACGGCGATCTGCTGGAAGGTTCCCGACAGCGCGACCAGCACGACCGACGCCGAATAGAGTCCAATCGCCACGACCGGCGTGCCCAAGCGCGGGTGGATGCGCCCGACGACCTGCGGCAGCTGCCCGGCCCGCGCCAGGGCGAAGGCGATCCTCGGCGAACTCAGCATGTCGGCGGCGAGGTACCCTCCGGCCGACAGCAGCGTCAGCACGCCAAGCAGCTGCGCCCCCCAGGGGCCAAGCGCGACGCCGGCCGTGTCGGCCAGCGGCGCCGTCGACATCGCCAAGGCCGGCCCTAGCACGCCCTGGGTCACGGTTTGCAGGCCGATATAGAGCGCGGCGACCGTGGCCAGGCTCAGGGCGATGGCCCGCGGGATGGTGCGCGCCGGATTGCGGGTCTCCCCCGAAACGCAGAGCCCGGACTCGATGCCCATGAAGGCGAAGAAGAGCAGCAGCGTCGCCTCCCCGACCTTGGCCACCGGCGGGATCGAGGTCCAGACTAGGTTGTGCGGCTGCACAGCGAAGGCGCCAATGATGATCAGCAACGCCAGCGGCGTGAACTTGAGGAGGCCGAACACGATGGCCAGACGGCCGCCGCCCCGCGTCCCAAGGATGTTGGCGATCGCCAGAGAGCCGTACAGGGCAAGGAGCACCACGACGACGCCGACCGGGCTCCCCGCAGCGGGAATGAAGCCCGCCAGGGTGTCGATGAAGAACCGGGCCAGGGCGGCGGCGCTGCCGATCGAGGACGCGAAGAGGGCCAGGGCGCCGGTCACGCCGCCGACCACCGGGCCGAACGCCGCGGCGGCGTAGGCGTAGAGGCCGCCGGCGTGCGGCACCCGGCTGCCCGCCTCGGCCAGACACAGGGCGACCAGGGCCAGCAGCAGCAGGCACGTCCCATAGGCCAGGATCGCGGCCGGGCCCAACACCCCGGCGACGAGACCCGGCAGGCCGAAGATGCCGACCCCGACGATGCAGTTGAAAGAGGTGAACGCGACGCCGGCGATCCCGATGACCCGACCCGGCTCGGCTTGATGGGCGGGTTCCGTCACGACCAGGCGCCCCGATCGCTGGCGACGCCTACCAAGACCCTGCCCATGGCCATCTCCCGATTGCGCCGAGCACTATGGCACGCACAAAGCCGCGATTGATGAGCAAATACTTGGGGATCCGTCGGCTTCTACGCCGCGGGCGTTCCAGCTATCCTGAAGACCCTGGAATGGAGGTTTGCAGCATGGCCAAGCTCGTCTTCGGAATGAACCAGTCCCTGGACGGTTATGTCGACCACGACAAATTCCAGACAGGCCCCCAGCTTTTTCGTCACTGGACGGAGCAGGTGGGCGGCCTGGCCGGCAGCGTGTACGGCGCCCGCATGTACGAGATCATGCGCTATTGGGATCAGGACGATCCTGAGTGGGACGCGGCCCGACGCGACTTCGCCGCGGCGTGGCGACGCCAGCCGAAATGGGTCGCGTCGCGCTCGCTCAAGTCGGTCGGCCCCAACGCCACGCTGGTGGGCGACGACGTCGAGGCGGTGGTCCGCGGGCTGAAGGCTGACCTTGCCGGGGAGATCGCCGTCTCCGGACCGACCCTGGCGCACAGCCTGACCGATCTCATCGATGAGTACCGGCTCTACCTCCACCCCGCCGTTCTGGGTCACGGCGTGCCGTTCTTCGCCGGCCCCCGGCCCCCGCTCCGCCTGGCGGCCAGCGATCTCATGGGCGAGGACGTGATCAGGTTGACCTACGTTCCGGCCTGATCGCGCGTCCCGCCCTAGCCGACAGGGTGCAACACCCCGGCCAGGAACTCCCCGCCCAGTCGCAGTCCGGCCTCGTCGATGCTGTGGCCAAGACCCCGCGCCGCATGGGCGCCGACCTCGAACCCCATGGCTTTGAACTCCGCCTGCGCCTCGCCCATGGCGGTGAAGGGCACCATCAGGTCGGCGTCCCCGTGGACCAGCAGCAGCGGCGGCTTGGTCTTGACCTCGGCGGCCAACGCCTCGGGGTCGGCCAGCATGCCGGAATAGCCCACGACCCCCGCCAGGACTTCAGGCCGCCGTGGCCCCACATGGAGGGCCATCATGGTCCCCTGGCTGAACCCCACCAGCGCCACCTTGCTGTTCGGCAGGTCGTAGGCGCTCCGGTGCATGTCGATGAAGGCGTGCACCAGCGGCGCGGCCGCTCGCACGCCCGCCGCGCGGCTTTCCCGTCCAAGATCGGCCAGCGACCACCACTGATAGCCGCCGGGCGCGGCGGGACAGATCTCCGGGGCGTTGGGCGCCATGAACACGGTGTCGGGCAGGCTCGCGCGCCAATAGGGGACGAGCCCCATCAGGTCATCGCCGTTCGAGCCGTAGCCATGCAGCAGGATCACCAACGATAGGGGATCGCGGCCGCTGGCCGGGGCGGCCATAGGGCCCTTGAGACGGTTGAGGTCGGTCATCGCTCGGTGGTGCGGCAAACGGCCAGCCCGGTCAACGGTGAGGGTTGCGCCAGCCGCCGACCTGGTCCGCTAGCGATCCAGTTCGGCCCGCCCCGCTTGGCTGAAATCCACGAGAAAGTTCATCCGTCCCTCGGCCATCAGCAGCCGCAGGTCGCGCAGGCTTTTGTTCGGGGAAAGGTAGGCGTCGATCACCGCATCAAGCGTCCGCTCGGCCGCCGTCACGACCGCAGCGGACGAGATCAACCTCATGCGCGCCACCATGGCGTAGAGCTGCACCATGTCGAGGACGCCGTCCTTCTCATGACTGAGGGCGTCGCCATAGAGGCGCGAAGCCTCAGCGATAAAGCCGGTGTACAGCGCCTCGCGCCGAACCTGATCGCGCTCCTGGTTCCGGGCGCTCAGCTGAATCCATTGCGTCAGCCACGAGCTGCCGAGCGACGCCATGCCGCCGATCAGCGCCCCGACAAGAGCGGCCAGGGCGCTGATGAGGGTCGGGTCCATCGCGGCCTACTGCGCCGCGGCGGCCATCATGACGAGGGCCGCCACCGTCCGGGGCTGGGAGACATAGACCGAATGGCTGCCGGGCGACTCGACGGTCGTCGCCCCGGCGCGCTGGGCCATCATCTGTTGGGCCGGCGGCGGGATCATCTGGTCGTCGGTGGCGACCAGATACCAGCTCGGCTTCGACTTCCAGGCCGGCTCGCTGACCGCCCCACTGAGCGCCGCCACGCCCCAAGGGACCTGGGAATCGGCCATGAACGCGGCCTTGTCGGCGTCCACGTCGGCGGCGAAGGCGGCCTGGAATTTCGCGCGATCGAGGAACAGGTAGCCGTCCTTCGGCGGCAGGATCGGCGGCGTCGGCGCGCCGGGCGGCGGATTGGCGATCAGCGACGAAACGGACTCCCCGGCGTCGGGCGCGAAGGCGGCGATATAGACCAGCCCCTTCACCTTCGGGTGGGTTCCGGCCTCGGTGATCACGACGCCGCCATAGGAGTGACCGACCAGGACCACGGGATGGTCCTGCGCCTCGATGATCATCGCGGTGGCCGCGACATCGCCTTCCAGGGACAGCGTCGGGTGCTGCACGACGCTGACCTGGTAGCCGTCCTGGCGCAGGATCCTATGCACGGCCTCCCAGCCCGAGCCGTCCACGAACCCGCCGTGAACCAGAACCACGCTTACGGTCTTCGGTTGAGCCATCACGATCTCCTTCCATCCGTCAGGTCGGCGAACAGTTGAGGCGGCGCTTACGCTCCCGAAAAAGACTTTGTAGGTTCAGCGCCATACCTCGCGAGCATGGGACGTCTCCATGGAACTGCGGCACCTGCGCTATTTCATCGCCGTCGCCGAGGAAGGCAGCGTGACCCACGCCGCCGACCGCCGGCTGCATACGGCCCAACCCTCCTTGAGCCGCCAGATCCGCGACCTGGAGGCCGAGGTCGGCGTCCCGCTGCTGACGCGCAACGTCCACGGCGTCGAACTGACGCCCGCCGGCTGGGCCTTTCTCGATCACGCCCGCCTGGCCCTGTCCCAGGTGGAGGCCGCGGGGGAAGCGGCCCGCCGCGTCGCGCAGAGCGCCAAGTCCAAGTTCGAGCTTGGCTTCCTCACCGGCCAGGAACTGGCGTGGCTGCCGGCGGCGATGCGCGTCCTCACCGACCAACTGCCGAACATCGAGATCACAGTCTCCAGCAAGTACTCGCCGGACCTGGCCGACGCCCTGATGAGCGGCAAGCTCGACGCCGCGTTCATGCGGCGCGAGGCCCATGCGAGCGGACTGGAGTTCGTGCGCGTGGCCACCGAACCGTTGCTGGTGTTTCTGCCGATGGACCACCGGCTAGCGGCGCAGGCGGCCATCGACCCGCGCGAGCTGGCGGGCGAGAGCTTCATCAGTGTCTCGAACATCGCGCCCATGCTGCGGATCGCCATCGATGGCTATCTGGCCGAGCAGGGCTTGGACATCCGCCCCAGCCACGAGGTGCACAACCTCACCATGGCCATGTCGCTGATCGCCTCGACCCACAGCGTGGCGCTGGCCCCGACCTACGCGCAGAGCTACCTGCCCTCGACGGTGATCACCCGGCCGCTGACGGGAACGCCGCCGACCATCGACCTGGTGGTCGGCTACCGAACGGGAAACGCCTCCCCGATCCTGGAGCTGTTCGTCTCGCGATTGCAGGACCTGGCGCCGCCATGACGCCCGCCAAGCAAGTCAGGCCGCGATGACCTCGACATGCAGCGGGCCGCCGCCGGCGGCGATCTCCAGCAGGCGGTCGATATTCGGATGCGCGCCCGGGCGGCTGCGAGCATCCGCCGTATGCTCTGCGAACACGGCCAGGCCATGTTGCGCGGCCTTCTCATCCAAGACGCCAAAGGCCTGCTTTAGGTACTGGTAGACGGCCAACGAGCCTTGCTTGCCCGGCTGATTTTCGATGCAAGCGACCACATCTCCCTTCCCGTCCACGAGGTCGATGCGTTGCACCCCGTCAACCGGTGGCAATTGCTGGAGATTTTCCTTGAACGTCTCACCGGGTTGAATCATCGCCAGCCTGCCTCGAGTTCCTGAGTTGATTGCGGCGGCATGTAGCACCTGCGCCAAACATCGGCGATGCATCGAATGCGGGCGAGCACCGACCAAGGCGCCCGCAGGCGACGTCGGCCACCTTGCCGGAAAGCGGACGTCGCCATGGTCTCCGAGGGGTGGAGTTCAGACGTCGCCACGTGGCTCGATTGCGCCCGCAATGCGCCCATAAGCGGAACCTCGCTCCCTTCCTGAAACCGGAAGTTCGAGGCTCCGCCTGCGCCGCTCCATGTGCTTGCGAGCAATCGCACCGCCTCGGCGGCGGAAGCTTTCAGTTACAACCTGCAGGCGGCGAAGCACGCCGTCATCGTCGGCGAGACCAACGCAGGTGGCGTCAATCCGGCGGCATGGCGCCCGTAGACGATGGAGTTCGCCGCCTTCATCTCGGCCGGCAGCATGGTGAGCTCATCACCCGGACGAACCGGGAGGGGGCCGGCGCGATCCCTGACGTGGCCGCTGGAGTGTCTCGGCGATCTTTGGCTTTTCCGCCTTTGGGAACGGAACTGGGCTGGCGCTCAGTGTGCTCAAAAACGCGATAACGTTGGCGCGGTCCTCCGCTTTGCGGAGGCCGGCAAAAGCCATCTTGTTGCCGGGAACAGCCTTTGCCGGATTGGTCAAATAGCGGTCGAGCCGCTCATATGTCCAGCTGCCGCTCTGCGCTGCGAAAACGCTGGAATATGTAAAAGTCTCGCGAGCGGCGACATCACGCCCCACGACGCCCCAGAGACTCGGACCGATGCGGTCTTGGCCGCCTTGATCGAAGGTGTGACAAGACGTGCAGACACGCGCGGTCTGTCGGCCTTTTTCCACGTCCGCCGCAGCGAGTAATGTCGCCAGATCGACTTGCGGCGCGGGCGCTGCGACAGCTGGCGGACCTTCGGCGCTCCGGGGAACCGCGACCTTCTCAATGTTGCTCATATAATCGCGAAGCTTCGCGCGGCCACCCGGCTCGCTCAAGCCGGCCGGCCAGCTCCTCTGGAGGGCGCTGAGATCAACCGCAGGTTCGCTCACACCGGGAATCTTGTAGGCGGGTTCGGTGACGTAGGTCTCGGGGTATACAAGGTCGGCGGTCCAGCGAAGGACAGATATCAAGAAAACGACGCCCGTGATTGCCGCGCCAAACTTGAGTCTTTCCCAGCCATCCATCATTCGCACCCGCCGTCCTCAGGCGCGATCTCCTGTGCGTTCGGACTTGGCCGACGCTCCGGTATTTGACCCGCGTTCATTCGATCCAAATCCGTCAAGGACCTCTTCCGAAGAAGATAATCCGCGTCCAGAACGTGTAGTCAGATTCAATGGCCATGAGGAGGACAAGCGTCCCCAAGCAGATCGGTGGGACGAGAATGGCATACATCAAGGCGAGGCGTTCCCAGGCCATGTGCATGAAGATAGCGACGATCAATCCCGCCTTCAAAATCATGAATGTAAGGATGAGCACCGTTCTCAGAACGCCCTCGACATGAAAATAGTCGACGAGGTAGGACATCGTGCTGAGGACGAACAGGTAACCCCAGACCTTCAGATAGAGTCCGATGGGATGCTGTTGCCCGTGGACCTTGGTGGTCTTCGATATGCTGGCGGGCGCCGTTTCGTGCGACGAAGCCGGTTGGGGGGCGGGCTGGGCCGCCTGTCGAATGACGCGTTGCGCGACGTCGTCGCTGTCGGCCGCCATCTGCTTCACCCTTACCAAAGATAAAATAGCGCGAAGATGAAAACCCAGACAAGATCGACGAAATGCCAATAGAGCCCGGCGATTTCGACGGCCTCGTAATTGCCCTCCCGCTCGTAACGTCCGCGCGCAACCTTGGATGCGATGACCGAAAGGTAGATCACGCCGGCCGAAACATGCAGGCCATGGAAACCGGTGATCATGAAGAAGCAGGCGCCAAATTGCGCGGCCCCCATGGGGTTACCCCAAGGACGCACGCCCTCCTCGACAATCAACTTGGTCCATTCGAACGCCTGCATGCTGACAAAGGTCGCGCCGAACGCCGCGGTCGCGAGCATCAGGAGCGTCGTCTTCAAGCGATCGCGGCGATAGGCGAAGTTGACCGCCATCGCCATCGTCCCGCTGCTGCTGATCAGGATGAAGGTCATGATGGCGATCAGGATGAGCGGGATGGGACGACCGCCAATGGTCAGCGCGAAGACTTCGCTCGGGTTTGGCCACGGCGCCGTCGTCGACGCCCGCATCGTCATGTAGGAGGTCAGGAAACAGGAGAACACGAAGGTGTCGCTGAGCAGGAAGATCCACATCATGGCCTTGCCCCAGTGGACCTGCTTGAACACCTCCTGGTCCGACGACCAGTCGGCGGCAAGGCTCCGCAAGCCCTGCGCGACCGGAATTGTGTCTGTGGTCTCAGTCATTGGCGTCGCCGTCATCTTCGATTCAACAACAAAAGCCCAAACATCACGAGCCAAACCAGCAAGAGGAAGTGCCAGTAGATCGCACAGAGGTCGACGCTCTGCCTGACCTCGGCCACCTCGCTTCCCCCCAATACCTTGACGGAGGTTCGCCCCCACACCGCCAGGCCGCCCAGCAGGTGCAGACCGTGCAGCGCGGTGATCAGGTAAAAGAACGCGCTCATGGTCGTGGCCGTCATGCCGCATCCGGCGGCTTCGAGTTGCCGCCATACGGTCAATTGGCCTGCCAGGAAGACAAGGGCGAGGACGCCGCCGGCGATGAGGCCCGCCCGCAGGCTCTCCATATGCCCGCGGTGTCCGGCGGCTCGCGCCCATTGCCAGGCCGCGCTGCTGAGCATCAGAACGCCGGTGTTGAACCACAGGAGCGGCGGCCAAAACATCGGCTTCCAATCAGGCTGTTGGCCTGTACTGACGCCATGCCCATCCATGCGCATGACGAAGATCACGGCGATCAGCAGGAACATGACCGTCGCAACGCCGAAGTAAACGCGCAGACCAACCGCGGCCGAAGACAAGGACGGGAGGCTTTCCGCGTCCGCCTCGGTCAATGGATCCACACCCGGCGCCAGCCAGGGTTTCTCGGACAGCCTGCGTAAAATGCTCACATCTCATCCTCCGACGGGATTTCATGTCGCGTGATCGCGGGTCACCTCGTCAGGTGGAACATTCTGTGGAATGAAATCCTGTGGCGCGCCTGGCACGCTGTAGTCGTAGGCCCAGCGATAGACCACCGGGAGCTTCGGCCCCCAATTGCCATGAGCCGGCGGCGTCTGAGGCGTTTGCCATTCCAGCGTCGTCGCGCCCCAGGGATTGCTGTCGGCCCTGGGACCTTTGAACAAGCTCCAGATCATATTGTAGAAGAACAGCAGTTGCGCGACGCCGACGATCAAGGCGGCGATTGTGATGAACTCATTCGCCAGATGGGCCGAGGGTGGAATGAACGCCGTCTCGCCCAGTGCATAGTATCGCCGCGGCACGCCGAGGAAGCCCAGGTAATGCATGGGCAGGAAGATCGCATAGACCCCCAGGAACGTGATCCAGAAGTGGATCTGACCCAATGTCGTGTTCCACATGCGCCCGGCTATCTTGGGGTACCAGTGATAGATCGCCCCGAAGATCACCAAGACGGGCGAGACGCCCATCACCATATGGAAATGGCCGACGACGAAAAACGTATCGGACAGGGGCACATCCACGCTGACGTTGCCGAGGAACAGGCCGCTCAATCCACCGTGTATGAAGGTGAAGATGAAGCCGATAGCGAACAGCATCGGGACTCTGAGGTGAATGTCGCCGCGCCAGAGAGTTAAAAGCCAGTTGTAGACCTTGATGGCAGTGGGGACTGCAATGACCAGTGTAGATGTCGCAAAGAAGAACCCAAAATAGGGGTTCATCCCACTGATATACATATGGTGCGCCCACACGAACATGCTGAGGGCGCCGATCACGACGATCGCCCACACCATCATTCTATAGCCGAAGAGATTCTTCCGCGCATGGGTGCTGATGAGGTCGGAAACGATGCCGAAAGCCGGCAAGGCGACGATGTAAACCTCGGGATGCCCGAAGAACCAGAACAGGTGCTGGAACAACAGGGGACTGCCGCCATTGAATTGCGTCTGTTGGCCCATCGACACCAGCGACGGCATGAAGAAGCTCGTGCCGACCACGCGGTCCAGCATCATCATGACGGCGCCGACGAACAGCGCGGGAAACGCCAACAACCCGAGGATGGCCGCGACGAAGATGCCCCAGACCGTGCACGGCATGCGCATCAACGTCATGCCTCGCGTGCGGGCCTGCAGCACGGTGGTCACATAGTTCAATCCGCCCATGGTGAAGGCGACGACGAAGATCGCCAGGGAGGCCAACATGAGAATGATCCCCCAGGGCCGCCCCGGGGTTCCCTCGAGAATGGCTTGCGGCGGATAGAGCGTCCAACCGGCCCCGGTCGGTCCACCGGGCGCAAAGATGCTTGCCACCAGCACGAGCACGGCAAGCAAGTAAACCCAGTAGCTGAGCATGTTCACAAACGGGAAAACCATGTCCCGCGCGCCGATCATCAGCGGGATCAGGTAATTCCCGAATCCTCCGAGGAGCAACGCTGTCAACAGATAGACCACCATGATCATGCCATGCATGGTTAGAAACTGAAGATAGGCGCTGGGCGTAATGAACTTGAACGCGCCCGGGAATCCGAGCTGCAGGCGCATCAGATCGGACAACACCAGGGCGATCACGCCGACTGCGATGGCCGTCACCGAATACTGCAAGGCGATGACCTTGTGGTCCTGACTCCAAACATATTTTCCAACCCACGTCTTGGGATGGTGAAGCACCTTGGTGTCATCGGCGATCGTGTAAGCCATTGCGCTCCTCAATTCACTGATTTGGCCGCCCAACCTCCGCCGTCAATTGCGCGAAGGTCGGTTGCTGACTTAGCCACGCATCAAAGGCAGGTCCTTCGTCTACGATCATGGAGCCCCGCATTGTGTAATGGCTAACCCCACAGAGTTCAGCGCACAGGATTTCGAAACTTCCCGTGCGCGTCGGTGTGAACCAGAAATAGGTGACCATGCCCGGCACCAGATCCATTCTGGCGCGGATCTGCGGCACGAAGAAATCGTGCAGGACGTCTTTGGACCGTAGAACGACCTTAACGGGTCGGCCGCGCGGAAGGTGCACTTCGCTGCCTTCCACAAGAATGTCGTCCCGTCCGAAAGGATCATCGGGATTGAGGCCGAAGGGATTGTCGGGGCTGATCTGTCGCGAGTTGACCGTCCCCAATACCCCGTCTTTTCCAGGGAACCGAAAGCTCCACTGCCATTGCTGACCCACGGCTTCTAGGACCGAGGCGTCCTTGGGCACCGTGACAAATTCTTTCCAGGCGATCAGGCCAGGCGCCAGGAGGGCGGCGATCCCGATCGCCGTCCAAACGGTAAGGCGCCGCTCGAGGGTTACGCTTTCGGGGTCGTAGTGGGCCCGATGACCTTGGCGATGCCGGTAACGGAAGATCGAAAAGGCCAAGAACAAATTCAGGACAATAAAGAAAAACCCGCAGACCCACATCGTGACGTGGAGGGCGGTATCGATCGATCTCCAGTTGGACGCCAACGGCGTCAGCCACCACGGCGACAGAAGTTGAAACGCAATTGAGAACAAAACCAGCGCAGCTATTACAATTGCTACAGCCATGACTTGTCTCGCCTAACAGCGGGTCTCCAGGCGTCGCGCATGTTGACCTCGGAGTTCCTTAAGAGGTCGGGGATATGTTCGATCGACGTCGCGAAGCGCCTGCCACAGTCCGGCGCCGGAGGCGAAATTCTGGGCGCGTCGAGTCACGCCGGCGTCGCCATTTGTCCGGGATCGCAACAGATCTAGCGAAGATTGCAGCACGGCTGGTCCAGCGCGGCCACGAAGACCAGCGCCGATACGGCGTTGCCGAATTTTTTCTTGTATCAACGCCGCCCGGGTCATCATCGACACCCTCGAACAACCGCTCCGTGGGAGCCTCACAGCTCGCGCAGCCATCGCTTGGCTTGCATCAGCGCACGGGAACCACCTAGTTCATCGCAAATTATGGCGCGCTGAACGTGACCATAGCACATTTCGATGGCCAAGAAGAGCGGGTTTTGGCAGCGCTGCAGTGCGATCGCGGGCTTTACCCAAGCGGCCGACACAATCGAGAGTTGGTGGTCGAGCGCAATTGGGCGATCCTCCCTCGATATCGTGGACGCGGGTTTAGACCATGTGTCGCTTGGCCTGTTTCTGGGGTTCTACAGCCAAGAGCGGAGTGGATCCGCCGCCTGTTATAGTAGCCCTTGATGTCGACGAAGAGGTCTCTTCGGACCTCCTCCGGGTCGCCCATCGCCGCTGGTGGACGAGCGACACGACCGCGGCTCGCCGTCCTGCCTTCCGCGCGAAGCGCCGCGTGCATCCTGGGACTGCCATAGCGGCCGTGATGTTCGGGATGGAGGCGGCGCAAATCGGTGAGCAACGCACGGTTCGTCGCCGATCGCTTTTTTAGCACATGGCGCTCCATGCGCGGGCGGTCGAGTTCCCGCTTCAGCCGGTTGATCTCGGCTGCCTGGTCCGTCGGCGACGGCATCAGCGACAGACCTGAAGGCGCTCCTCTCAAGCGCGCCGCGCCACCACAGATCACGGCCCGCCAGTTCCGCAACATTGATGACGAAATACCCCCACTTCCGTCGCAATCTGCATCAGCGGTCGACCAGGCCGCCAGATTGCGGCCGGTCTTGAAGGCCGTGGGATCGGCGATCGTCGCTGGCCCGATCCTCGTCACCGCGCTCGTAACGGCATCCTACGCTGAGGCGGTGTGCGCCCATCTGGTCTCGGCCGCCGCCTTTGTCGCCCTCGGACTGTCCGGCTGTTTCGAGAGGCTCATCGAGCTAGTCCCGTACGGTGTGTCGCGTCAGGCCGCGGCGCGAGCGCCGATCCGCTGCTGGTCGACCTAGGAGCTCACGTTGACGCCTTCGCCGCGGAGCGGGCTTCGCCATGGCCTCAGGCGGACGGACGTTGGCATTGAGGCTAAGCGTAGCGTCACTACGCTGGAAGCCATGTCGGATGTCCGCCTGGTGGCGTCGAACACCCGGCTCCCTGAGCATCGCCGCAATCGAGCGCGCCTCGGAGGAGATCAGCTGAATGTCCGCGCGGCCGTAATCATCGGCCAAGCAAAGGCGGCGATGTCCGCAACCACAACGGCAAGGTCGGCTGGCGCATCGCCGATGTCGGCGGCAAAGGCGCTCCACTGCCGCCGCTTGGCGGGGTCAGATCCGAAAGCTTCGCTAAGGGCGTCGGGCAGAGCCTCCGGAAGCAGGGTGCGCCGGCGCTCGAAGGTCGCCCGCAGAGCCTCCGTCAGGCGCGCCTGATCGGCGGCTCGCCTGCTCAAACTCCAGACATCGTAAAAGTCCTTCATGCGCGTGTTGGCGCGGCCAAGCACAACCATCGCCTGGAGCTTCTCGGCGACTACGGTCTCGGGTGCATAAGCCAGCAGCCGCGGTTTCGGCTGATCGAGCAGGACCGGGTACTCGATCTCTTCAAGACCCGGGGCCACCGCATCGCCGAAGGCGATGTCCACGATCACCGGCACGCGGGCGCCCGCGAGCATAGCGAAGCTGCGCATTCTGAGCCCGCCGTAGTGGGCGTCTTCGCGGATCGCCTCCAAGCGAAAGGCTTCCGGATCGAAGACGACGCCATCGTCCTTGACCTCGGTGTTCAGGATTTCGCGGAGCACTCCGGCCACCCGCCCCTCCCCCGGATCGCCATAGGCGAGCAGATCGAGGTCTCGTGTGCCCCGATCGGTATGACCCAGCCAGGTGGTGAGAAGCATTGCGCCCTTGAGCACGAAACGATCGCGATGAGCCGAGCGCCCGAGGCGGTAGAGCAGACGCTCCAACACATACCGGGTCAGCACCAGGTCGAAAGGTTGGCCAGTGGCCCGCGACAAGTTCAGGAGACGCTGGCGGACCGAGGCGGCGACATTGGATGGCCCTCTAGCCATCGAGCGACAGCGCCTCAAGGTAAGGAGCCATGACCCGCCAGACACCCGCGGCCTGTGCTTGAGCCGCCAGCTCCGCCGGCGTCGCCATGCGCCGGCGCACCGCCTCGCGCAGCGCCTGCAGAGCGACTTCACGCGAGACCCGGCGGCGCGGCTCGAAGACGTCGGCCAGACTACGGGCGATGCTGAACACTTGGATGGCCACGCCCTCGACCTCATGGACTTCGACGTCGTTCACAAGCCGGTCGTCGGCATAGCGGACCACCTGAAGGGGCGTCCCTTCGCCGCGCGACGCCCAGGACTTTCGGCCAATGGCTACCTGGACGCGCCTGGGCATCTGGTCGGTCAGGCCGTGAAAGGCCAGCGCGGAGACCAGGCAGATGACGCCCTTGGGGACACGCTTGGCGACCTCGGCAAGGCTGTGATGCTGGTCAAGCGCGACATCTGGCAGCTGATAGATGCCGCGGCTGAGGCGCGCTATGGCCCCTTTGCGCTCAAGCCGCGAGACTGTTGCAGCGGTGATGCCTTCTGCGCGCAGCTCGGCAAGACGGGCCATTCCGTAAATGCGCAGGTACGCAAGCAGACGGTCCGCTTGCGTATATGATACATTTCCTTGGTTAATTCCGGCGTTCATCCGAGGTTTTGTATCACCGAACCGGTTTATTCGCCAGGGTCGTGCGAGCGACGGCCACCACTCGTACTCGTTGGTCGCCTTGGACATCGGCCCTCGCAGCCTCAAGCAAACCCGCCGACATCGATCTCGTCGAGATAGCGCCAGACCAGTCTGGCTTGCCCGCTCTTCACCAAAGCCTCGGCGGTCCGGCCATCCAGCGCTCGAATTGGCCGGGTGCGATACGAGGCCATCGCTTCGGGACGCCCCCCCTGCCCAGGCGTCAACACGGCCGAGAATTTCCAGCATCTCAGTCGCCAATGGACATATCCCTTAGCCGCGCCAGGGTTCAGCCCGATCGCCTTTGGGCTGAACCCACGCTGTCTATCAATTGGTCTTGAAGCCCCCAGCGCCCGCCGAAACAAGCGCGCGGAGTTCGTCCCCGCTCAGAATTCGCAGCGACTTCCCCGCGGCGATGAGGGCCTCAGCCTTTTGATAGTTCGCGCTACGGCGGATTCCGAATGTGAATGGGCGGGCGGCGGCGACGACAAAGAGCGTGGTGGTCTCGCCAAGGCCCGACATGATCCGGCCGCCGGCATCCGCCACGATCGCCGGCAGCTCTGGGTCGCTGTGGCGGCTCATGAACGCCACGCGCTCTCCAGCCAGCGGACCGTTTTCCGCGGGCGTCGGCCAAGGCGACCTGGCGGATTTGGCTACCTGCCTGCGCCAAGGCCCGGCCATCCAGCCATCGAGGTCGATGCCGGTGTGGTCCATCGCCTTCAAAATCGTCCAGCCCGCCACCCGCGCGTCGCTAAGCGCGTCGTGGTGACGGTGCTCCAGGCCAAGGTGCGCCGCCACGACATTGAGCTTGTGGCTTGGCAGGTCTGGCCAAGCGTGACGGGCGACCCGCACGCTGTCGAGCCACCTGGCGTCGATCACTGGAAGGCCCGCATTGGCGCAAGCCGCGCCGAGCGCCGCCCTATCGAAGTTCGAATGGGCGACAGCGACACGGCCCCCGAGGTGGGCCGAGATCATGCCGTGCAGCCGGGCATAGTTCGGTTTGCCGCGCACATGCTTCGCACCGATGCCGTGGAGCCGCGTATTGAACGCGTCGAACCGATCCTCCGGATCGATCAGGCTCTCATAGGTCAGGACTTCCCGACCTCCCGCGAAGCCGACAATGCCAATCTGGCAGATGCTGGAACTACGCGAGCAGGCCGTCTCGACATCCACGACGACGAAATCTAGGTCGAGATCCCTGATGGCCGGGTCAGGCGTCAGGGGAAGCGTCAGATCAGCGGCTAGGCGAAGGCCAAGCCCAGCAGACAGTTGATCCAGCAACTTCAACCTACACCCCTTCGCCCAAGCCCGTAGACGTTGACGACCGTCCACGCAGGGATCGTTGGTTAGCCCTTCATTGGCGCCCAACCAAGAGCGCCGCGCCGAAAGGCCGCTATTGGGTCGGGAGAAAATGGGTGCAAATCAGCCCCAAACACCCCGGACTATCGCGCACAAGGCCAAGCCCGACGCGCTCGCTCGCAAGGGTTTGCCCGAGTCACCTGGGGGGAGAGGCTGTCGCGTAGCTCTCGGCACCTTCCGAGTCGGCGTACCTACGCTAGAATGCGACAGGCTATCCAGCACCGCGCCAGAGGGGCCTCTCTTGACCCACAGCTGAAGTCGCGTGGTGGGTGGGCGACGGCTACACTTCTGCGACCCTCTGCTCGGCGACCAGAGCGCGCGACCCAAAGGTTCCGCTGGGCGCCCCGACCGTCAGGCGACGCCGAAGGAGGCCCTTGCCTGGGCTTCGTAGTGCGCGGCCAAGCCCCTCAGGGCCGTGGCCCCGTCGCCCGAAAATGATGATCCGTGCATCAGGGCGAGCGTCTTCGGGGCGAGATCGGCGAGCGCGCGGATCACCGGCCCGGTGTTCGGGCCAAGGCACATGGAGTGGAACATGTCTTCGGTGGCGATGGCGGGCGCGAGGATGTCGGTTTCCACCAGGGCGGGACCGGCCCCGACCTGGGTGAAAAGGTCGCCGCAAAAGAGCGTCCCGGTCGTTTCTTCGAATATCAGGCCGGCTTCCCATCCGTGCGGCACGTGCGGCGTGTCGCGCCAAGCGACGCGCTTGCCGCCAAGATCGATCACCTCCCCATCGGCGAGCGCGCGCGGCGCCCGATCCGCCAGGTCGTTCAAGGAAACCATGCAGGCCGTCTGGCCGTGCGCCACCTGAGCGTTCGGCGCCGCGGCAAGCCATTGGTTCATGCTGCCGCACTCATCGGATTCCACGTGGCCGAAGCTGATCCAACGCAGGCGTTCAAGCGGGACGACCGCCGCAACGGCCTCCGACACCAGGGGGAACAGTCCCCGGCCCCCGCAGTGAAAGAGCATCGGCTCGTCGGCCAGGATCAGGAACTGATTGAACATGAACCCGCCGGGCCCCGCCACGTCGGGAACCAAGGTCGAGAACCTGTAGACGCCGTCCGCGATTTCGTTGGTCTGAGTCTGCAAGAGAACCTCCTGGAGATGCCGTGCGTCCGGCGCCGACGGGCGCCCACGGGCTACTGGGATGCTCCCCTCCTCTCGTTGTCAAAGGGCGTTGTGACCCGTAGCGGCGGAGAGACGTGCCGGGGGGCCGATCAGCCTGCCTGCGCTCCAGCGCCTGTTGGGCAAGCAGCGGCCCTCCCGCCGCGTTCAGCGCAGTTGATCATCTCCATTCGCTTCCCATCGGCCGGCGCCCAGGCGAGATGCGCCTACCTGAGCGTCCAACTGACAGTCGCGCCCACCATCCGAGGCGCGCCCAGGTAGCCGATGTTCTGCGAACCGGTGGTCCCGAATGGACTGGACGTTCCGGGATAGCTCAGTCGCGCGGTGCGATAGTGCTCATCGAGCAGATTGCTGGCGAATACGGTCACTCGATATGCGCCTCGCGACAGCGAAGCGCGTAGATCGATGGTCGTGTAGGCAGGTTCACGGTTGCCTGACGACACGCGGTCTTCACCGGGCTCGAAGAAGAACGACGACGTGTAGGCTGCGCTTGCGCGAACCTGAAGCGCCAGATCCTCGCCAAGATCGCGGTCATACTGGACGCTGGCGTTGAGTGTGTTCTCAGGGGACCGCACCATTCGGGTCTCCGAGAAATCGACGCCTGGCGCAAAGAGGTAGTTGTCGTATCTGGCGTTCAGATAGGCGTAGCCGACATTGATCAGCCACCCCTCCCCCGGCCGCGCCGTGACTTCAAGTTCGCCTCCCTTGATCGTGCTCGCCGCAGCATTCGAGATGACGTTGGACGCACCGCCACCCGGCGTTCCCACCAGCCGCTGCACCTGAAGATTGCGGTAGTCGTTGTAGAACAGCGCCCCGTTGACGACGAGCGCGCCGCCAAGCCAGCGGGTCTTCGCCCCGAGCTCGTAGTAGTCGACCGTCTCAGGATTGAAGATACGTGCGGCGAGAGCGGGGTCTGTCACCGCCCATTGGAAGCCCCCGCTCTTGTAGCCGCGGCTTACCGTAGCGAAGACCATCACGTCGCGAGCCGGCTTCCAGTCCACCGTCAGCCGTGGATCCGTCGAGGTCCAGGTTCGATCCAGCGGAATGGAGAACGGCTGCGACAACACCGGAAGGCCGATGTGGTCGGTCGAGCCGACATAGACGCCCTCCTTATGATCCCGGGAGTACCTCAGGCCCGCCGTCACGCTGACAGCGTCGGTGACATGCACGGTGGCCTGGCCATAAATCGCCTGGCCATCGACGACCCGGTCAAGGGTCGCGTCGTTGGTGACCGACGTCAGGCCCGTGACGCCGCTGAAGCGGCCGACCAGCACCGGCAGGCTGTCGCCCCCCCAGACAAAGCGATCCGTTCGAACCGCGTCATCGCGGTAGAGATAAACGCCGGCGAGCCAGTCTAGGCGGCCTCCCAGCGACCAGCGACCAGCGCGGTCAGATACGATCCGGAATTCCTGGGACAGTTCTCGTGAGCGTTCAAAGGTCGCCTGCTCCAGCACCGCCAACGGCGTGGAGTCCACATCAGCGTCCTCCACGAGACGCGAGCGCCGGAACGCCGTGATCGACGTCAGAACTGCATCATCACCAGCCCATTCGGCGCGCAAGGAGGCCTGATCGACATTGCGGTGTGTCGGGGAGTCAAGATTGTAGGCTTCAGAGAACCGGTCGGGCGTCAGCGTCGGAAGCGCGACCAGGGGGCTGCGCAGGAAGACGTCTGGACCTTCAGACTCGCCCTGTTGACCCGGCGACCTGTCCCGCAGCAGGTCGACCGTCAGTACGGCGCTCAATCTGTCTGTGGGCGTGAAACGTAGTTTGCCGCGAACACCGAACTGATCGAGGCCGAGCGCCGTATTTCCCGTGGCGGTGTTCACGACATAGCCGTTCCGCTTCACGTAGAAAGCTGAAATCCGCCCATCGAGCCGTTCGGGGATCAACGCGCCGTTCAGATAGCCCTTGACGTTGTAGGCCTCGAAATTTCCGCCACCGATCTCAAGATTGGCGGCCGTTTCGTCGCTCGGATCGGGAGTCGTCACCGCGATCGCGCCGCCGATCGTGTTACGGCCGTACAGGGTTCCCTGCGGCCCCTTCAGAACCTCGATCCGCTCGATATCGGCGATGTTCGACACCGAACCCGAGGAGCGCCCGACATAGATGTCGTCGAGGAAAACCCCGACCGACGGATCCGAGCCGATATCGATCTGCCGCGTGCCGATGCCTCGCATGTAGATCTGAGGCTTGCTTGGCGCGAAGGCGCCGACATTGAGACCTGGCGTCAGACGCGCCAACTGGTCCACCTGGCTCAATCCCGCCGCCTGGATCGTTCTCTGATCGAACGCCTGCATTGTCACCGGGACGTCCTGCAGCCGCTCGCTGCGGCGCTCGGCCGTCACGACGATCTCCTCGACTTGAGCCGGCAATGCGTTCTGCGCATGAGCGGGCGTGGCCAGCAGAGCAGTCGTGAGCGCTAGAACGCTAGCGCCGCTAAAGGCATTTGCAGTCATCTATTTCCCCCAGGAGACTATTGGATCGCGTCGTCAGGCGACGGCGTTCAGGTGACGGCGGGGTTCAAATCCCACCTGCTATTTGATATTCAAATAGCATATGAAATCTGCAGTTCAATCGCTTTTTATATGAAGCGCGCGAGCGCTCTCGCGCGGTCAGAAATCGCGTGCGCGTCTCGTCGAGCCAGTCAGGCTGGTCTGCGGGCGATGGGTTCTTTGACTGCGCCAGGTCTTCAGGACTGCGCCGCGGCCCATGGTCGTGGGCGGGGCATGTTCCTCGCCCCGACACCTGGAGCTTTCGCCCATCTTGCGAGGGGCAAATCCGTTAGTCAGCGGATGTCGTATTCCAGCAGCACTCGCTGACTGAAGTTTCTGACCGGCGTGGCGACACTGGTGTAGGTCGAGCGCGATTTGAGACGCGGCGATGAGGCGGGTCAGACCACCTCGGGTCCTCAGGAAACGAGAGTTCGCGACGAGGACGTTCTCCTCCTCGCCTGGTGCAGTAAGACCTCCGTCACGGCTCACCCACCGCGTTCAGTACGTAGGCGGATATCGTGTAGTGGCCGACCAGGACCACAAGTTCGAGGATCAACGGAACGTCGAAGTGGTGGCGAAGCTGGTCCCAGATTGCGTCATCAACGGCGCCCCGGCGATGCAGAGCGTCCGCCAAGGCGACGACCACCGCCCACCGGGCATCGGGCCAGACCGCGGCCGGCGAGGTTTTCCAGCTTGCGATCATGGCTTCGGGAACACCTGCGGCTATCGCCGCGCGCCAGTGGCCGCGCCACTCCTGGTCGCAGCCTGTATTATGAGCGACCCGGAGGATCGCCAGCTCGCGCAGATCGGCCGGAAGCGCTTCGCTGGTCAGCAGCTCCGACCTGAGCGCGAGCCATCTGCGATAGAGGATCGAAGGGTTCGCGACGAGCTGCTGGTCGGCCAACGACGGCGCGCAATGGTGGTCGGTGACGCTGGGGAAGACCGTAGCCAAGGGCCCGCGCGCCGCGTCAGCTGGAACCGGCGAGATGCGAGATTCCATGAGGGCGACTTGCCCTCCGGTCACGATGGGCCGCCGCCTTGAAGCTGTTCGACCAGGGCCAGTCGATCATAGATGACATGCTGATATACGACCCGCCCATCGACGATCCGGTAGCGCGCCACATAGGGAGCCGAAATCTGCACGCCGGTGGGCGGCAGCACCGGCCCGCCTGGCAGGGCCAGCGGACCCGTGTGCATCGCTGACATGATCGCGAAGTCGACGATCTCGTCGCCATCGACGAACCGCCGGGTGGTTTCAACATTGTTGCTCGTAAAGGCGTCGAGCCACACGTGTTCGGCCTGGATACGAGCAACTTTCCCGAGGAGCTCGACCCCGGGCGCCTGATACTTGACGTCGTCGGCCCAATACCGGGCGATGCCGTCCAGGTCCGACACACGGAACGCGGCGTGCATGGCGTCGACCACCTGGGCGGCGGTCGGAATGGTCTTGGTCATAATCATCTCCAGAAATGGGGAATGCGGCGGTCGACCCGCTACGGCGCAGGCGATCCAGCGTGGACGTGTCAGGCTTTCGAGATCGGAATGGAGACCGGGTAGCGATCGCCGACGATCGCGTCGGCAGGCGCCGCGCGTTCGATGGCGGCCAGGTCGTCGGCGCTTAGCGACAGGTCGACCGCGCCGACATTCTCGGCGAGCCGGTGGAGCTGGCGGGTGCCGGGGATCGGAACCACATGCGGCCCCCGCGCCAACACCCAGGCGAGGGCCAGCTGGGCGACGGTGCACCCCTTTGCAGACGCGAGCTCCGCCAACCGGTCCACGACGGAGAGGTTCTGTTCGAGCGCGCCGGGCTGGAAGCGCGGAAGGATCGTGCGGAAGTCCGCGCCCTTGAAGTCCTCGGCGGACCTGTAGGCGGCTGTCAGCAGGCCGCGACCGAGAGGAGAAAAGGGGACAAAGAGCGCGCCGAGCGCGGCGCAGGCGTCGATCATCGCCTCCACGTCCGGGCCGCGGGTCGATAGCGAGTACTCGCTCTGGACCGCGGCGATCGCGTGCACCGCATTGGCGCGGCATAGCTCCTCAAGGGTGACCTCGGACAGACCAAGATGCCGAACCTTGCCCTCCTCCACCAGGCGTGACAGCTCGCCGATGCTGTCTTCGACCGGCGTCACCTCGTCCAACCGGTGCAGATAGAAGAGGTCGATCGACTCGACGCCGAGCCGTCGGAGCGAGGCCTCGCAGGCGCTGCGGATGTAAGCAGGGCTCGTGTCGCGCCGCTGGTCGGCCGGCGTCGCCCCGCGCACGATGCCGCACTTGGTTGCGATGACCACCCGGTCGCGGTTGGCGACCACAAAGCCGCCGATCAGACGTTCATTCTCGCCGCGGCCATACATGTCGGCGGTGTCAAAGAACGTGACGCCAAGCTCCAGGGCCTGCTCAAGCACGCGCTGGGCGGCGCGTGGGTCGCTCTCACCATAGAATTCAGACATGCCCATGCAGCCGAGGCCGAGCCGGGACACGGTGAGTGAGGTCTGGGTCGTGCTGGTCTGCATTGTGGTCTCCGGGATTTGAGGTCAGGCCGAGACGGACAGGAGGGGCTTGCCGGCGCCGGCCTCGAGGCCGCGATCTGCTTGGGCGGCCTGCTCGAAAGGGATCGTGCGGGCGACGAGGGAAGGCGTGGGCCGGCGGCGGCGAGCGCTCTCCAGCGACAGCGCCTGTGAGTCCCGATGGGATTCGACGACGGCCGGCCGCATCGCGGTCAGCCGGCCGCAAGGTGTTCGACGAACCAGTCGGCGGCCGCTGCGCCGGCGAGCTCGGCCCCCTCCCCCTCGTAGACCGCGTAGTGCCCGCCCGAGATCTCCAGAAGCCGCTTGGGTTCAAGGGCGCGCTCGTACGCGTCGCGGATCAGGCCGGGCGGCGTCCATTGGTCCTCGGTTGCGAGGATCATCAACAGCGGCCGTGGCGAGACGCGTTCGATCGACTTCGCCGGGGCGTGTTCCAGGATCGCCTCGAACGAGCTCACAGCCACCTCATTGACCCAGGAAGGCGCCACGGTGGCCTGCGCCTGGATCAACCAATCATAAGTCTCCCGATCCACCTGCATGGCTGGGCCCTCGCCAGGCGGCAGGGCGTTGGCGATATAGACCTCGCCGCACTCCCCATCGCGCCGAAGGCGTTCGTCCACCGCCAGCTTCTGGAACGCGGCGAACTGTTCAGGCGACATGACCTGGCGGGCGTTGGCGTAGAGGTCCATCGCGCCCACCTGGCTGACCACCGCCTTGACGCGCGGATCGTAGGCGCCGACGTGCAGGACATGGCCGCCGCTGAAGCTCGTTCCCCAGATGCCAAGGCGCTCTGCGTCGATCTCCTCCCGGAGCGAGAGCCAGGTCAACGCGCTTCGATAGTCCTCCATCTGGTCGCGCGGAGCGATTTTATGGCGCGGCGCCCCATCACTGGCGCCGAAGCCGCGATAGTCGAACAGCAGCGCCGCCACGCCCGCCTGTGCGAAGCGCCGCGCGAATTGCTCCAGATACATCTCCTTCACCGCCCCCATGCCGTGCGCCATGGCCACAGCCGGCAGAGGTACGTTGGCGGCCCGTTCGGCCGGCAGGAAGAACCAGCCTGCACACGATGCATGTCCGCTTGAAAAGGTGATGTTTCGGCGTTCGACGGCCATGGGGTGCGCTCCAGCTTGGATGTGGATGATGTCGCCGTTTCAGGCGATGCGGCCGCGCGCGCGGAACCAGGCGATCTCGTCGCGCAAGGTTTCGGCGACAGGACGGAAGGTTACGCCGAGCTCCCGCTCGGACTTGGCGTGGTCGAAGCGGGAACGCTCGGCCTCGCGCAGCATCAGCCGCACGGTCGCCAAGCTTAGGAGGGTAGGCTTGCCGGTCAGGCGCGCCATCGCCTCGCTCACGGTCGCGATGGCGAGCAGAAGCAGGGGCGGAACTTTTCCCTTGGGCGCAGCGACACCGGTGACCTGCTCATAGACTTTGAGCAGATCGGCCATCGTCATGTGCCGGCCGGCCGCGAGATAGCGCTCCCCCCGCCGGCCGCGCTCGGCCGAAGCGACCAGGGCCCGGGCGACGTCGCGCGCATCCACGACGGAGAACGTGGCGGGGACGATCCCGGGTAGCTTTCGGTTGATGAAGTCGAGGGTCACTTGTCCCGCCGAGGTGGGGCCAGCGTCCCCCGGGCCGTGCATCCAGCCCGGCAGCACCAGGGTGATGTCCAGGTCGGAGTGCGCCTTCATCGCCTCGAAGGCGACCTCGTCCGCCAGGATCTTGCTCCTGTAGTAGTCGTCGGCTCTATCGACCCTGCGGACCATCGTCTCGTTGATGACGGCTCCCCTTGGTCCGTCCAATACGGCGATCGAACTGGTCATCACGGCGCGCCGCACGCCTGCGTCATAGGCGGCGGACAGGAGGTTGCGCGCCCCATCCACATTGGTGGCCCGCAGTTTGTCCCAGTGATCCCCGCCCGTGTAGCTGTCGCGGAAATGGGCCGCCGTGTGGAAGAGCACGTCCACTCCGGCAAGCGCTGCAGCGAAGCCGGGAACCGCGAGCATGTCGCCCTCCACGATCTCGACGCCGGCCAGGCCGCCGAACTGCAGCGCGGCCTTGGCGGGTGATCGCGCCAGCGCCCTTACCCGCACACCGCGAGCGGCGAGTTCGCGGACCAGATTGCCGCCAAGCAAACCTGTCGCGCCCGTCACGAACGCCGTTTCAAGGCCCCTCACCGCTTTACTCCCATACCATTTGCTTTCTGGATTTCGATCGCTCCCCCATCTATGGACTTGCGATCTGGATTGCAAATGCTATTTCAGATGGATGGCCACGGCGCGTAAGAGACTCACCCGAGACGAAAGTCAGGCGCAGACGCGCGAGCGCATCCTGCTGGCGGCGAGGGCTGTCGTCGCACGCAACGGATTCGCCGGGGCGTCCGTGCGGGATATCGCCGAAGAGGCCGGCTACTCGCAGGGCGCGCTCTACTCCAATTTCTCAGGCAAAGAGCCGATCATGCTGGAGCTCCTTCGCCAGCACATGCGCGAAGAGGCCGAGCAGCTTCAGGCCATCGTGAAGGGCTCGGATGGCGCAGCATCTCTGGACCGGCTGGGGACATGGGCCGGGACGCTCAACTCCGAGGTCGACTGGTCCATGCTCGCCCTCGAGCTTCAGCTGCTCGCTCATCGCTCGCCGACCTTCGCGGCCGACTACGACGAGGTGCATGAAGCTCACGCCAAGAACCTCGGGCAAATCGTGGCGGAGTTCTACAGGTCGCTTGGCCGCGAGCCCCAGCTGGATCCCCGTGAACTTGCAGCGGGCTGCATGGCTTTGGCGCACGGCCTGGCCTTGCAGCGCCGTAAGGACAGCGAGGCCCCTGCGGGCCGACTGATCATGACCTTCCTCGGCGCGCTCCTCGCCGACGCAAAGCCGTCAGAGAGCCCGGGGTCTGAAGACAGGGAAACCTGACAACGCGTAGCGACGGATCACGTCGCCGGCCTAGCGCCGGACCCCAAGGTGATCGACTCCGTGTTGGCGAACGTCGTGTCCGATCACCTTCGATAATCGGCCGCGGGTCAGCAACGCGACATTTGCTGCGGGGGACGATCCTGAAGTTCGACCGCACAGAATTCACAGACCGATCGCGCCTAGATCGCCGCGTAAACGAGCGATTTCAGCCAGTCCTGCAGCCGGTATGCGGTCGTCGGAAGCACTTGCGTCAGGAAGATCACCGAAAGCTCCGCCGCCGGATCGACCCACCAGATCGTGTTGGCCGCGCCGCTCCAGTAGAAATCCCCGTCAGCGGCCAAGCCCGCGCGCACGGCGTCCGTGGTCAGCCCGAAGCCCAGTCCAAAACCCATGCCGCCAGGGATCAGTCTGGGATCGCTGATCAGCGCCAAGTCAGTCAGGTCGCGCCCGTCCGGCAGATGATTTCGCGTCATCAACCGGACCGTTCGCGGGCTCAGCAGACGAACCCCATCCAGTTCTCCGCCCCGTCGCAGCACCTCGGCGAAGCGGTGATAGTCCGCCATGGTCGAGACCAGCCCGCCGCCGCCCGACAGAAAACGAGGCGGCGTCAGGCGGGCGCTCTCGAGGGGATCGTCAGCCAACGACAACGGATCTTGCGGCGTGACCATGTAGCAGGCCGCCAGCCGCGCCGCCGCGTCCTGGCGCACGCTGAATCCGGTGTCGGTCATGCCGAGCGGCGCGAAGATTTCCTCATCCAAGAACCGGTCCAGCGGCCGACCGGAGAGCTCTTCGATCAGGGCTCCGACGATGTCGGTCGAGTAGGAATACATCCACCGTGAGCCCGGCTGGTAGCGCAGCGGCAGCTCTCCGACTTTCGCGGCGAACGCGCCCAGCCCCTCGGTCTCGCCGAGGACGTCGACCTGCGCGGCCGCATAGGCCAGGCCCACGGGATCGGCCGTCCTGGCGCCGCCGACGCTGGCCAGCCGCGCGCCGTAGGTGACGCCGCCCGTATGGGTCAGCAGATGGCGGAAGGTCACCGGCCGCGCCGCCGGCTCAGTGACCATCGAAGTCCCCTCGCCCGAGACCCACACCCGCTGGTCGCGCCAGGTCGGCAGGACCTCGCCGACCGGCTGGTCAAGTTGGAAGAGGCCGCGCTCCCACAGCATCATCAGCGCCACGGAGACCACAGGCTTGGTCATCGAGAAGATGCGGACGATGGCGTCGCTCGCCCAGGGCTTGCCGCGGGCGACGTCCATCAGGCCAAAGCACTGATCCAGCACGACCTCGCCGCGACGGGCGACGCGCAAATGCCCGCCCGGCAGCAGGCCGATGTCGAGATAGCGCGCCTGAAGCTCCTCGCCGATCCGCGCCAGGCGTGTCGACGAAATCCCCGAAGTCGCTTGCATGCTCATCGCCCGCACCTCTCGATCAGTAGCTGGCGCGCAGGGTCACGCCGAAGGTGCGCGGCGCGCCCAGGAAGGCGTCGACGCTGCCGGCCTGGAACGGCGCGTCATAGGCGGTCTGGACGTAGTGGGTGTCGGTCAGGTTGGCGGCCCAGAGCTCGACCGCCCAGCGCGCGTCCTCGCTGGCCAGGCTGAGCCTGGCGTTCACGACAGCGTAGGCGGCCTGTCGCTTCAGCGGGCTGAGGTCGCTGCCGGCGTTGTACTCGGAATTGTACTTCACGCTGGCGTTGGCGCGGACCAGCAGGCCCTCGGCGACTGGATGCTCGTAGGTGACCGAGGCCGAGCCCGAATAGAGCGGGGCCAGGTTCAGGCGCTGGCCCGGCAGCCGGGCGGTCGACGGGGTCAGGGCGAGCAGCGAAGCGGTCGACTTGGGATAGCGGGTGTCGGCGATGGTCAGGCCGCCCTGCACGGTCAGCTGCTTGCTCGGCCGGTACAGCATGTCGACATCCACACCCTTGGACGTCACCTCGGGCACCGGGAAGACGTTGAAGAAGAAGCCGTTGAAGGCGTTGAGCTGGTAGTCGGTGAACTTCTGATAGAAGGCCGTGGCGTTCAGATAGAGCCGCCGGTCGAGCAGGGTCGACTTGGCGCCGACCTCGTAGGAATCGACGAACTCGCCCGGGAAGCTGGTGTCCAGAACCGGCTTCAGCGACAGCGCCGCGTTCGGCCGCGAGGGCGCGACATAGGGATAGGCGACCCGGTCCAGATTGAACCCGCCGGACTTGTAGCCCCGCGAATAGGACGCGTAGCCGAGCAGCTCAGGGCTGAAGCGATAGGACAGCTTCGCCGTCCCGCTCAGCGCCTCTTCCGAGCGTTTCTGACGGCTGACCACGCCGATGAAGTTGCTGTTGAAGAACGGGTTGCAAAGCGCCCCGATGATCGCCGCCGAGCCGGTGCCCTGACCCGCATTGCAGAGCCGGCCGCCGTCGGTGGCGTTGAAGGACGAGACCGCGCTCTTGCGGTCGGTGGTGTAGCGAAGGCCGACCGTCAGCTCGAGGGCGTCGGTGAAGCGCACGCTGTTGTTGGTGAACAGCGCGAAGGTGTCGTCCTTCTGGGCGTAGACGTCCCGCGACCCGGTCCCGGCCGTGGCCAGCGAGAGGATCGGGGCCAGGAAGTTCGGGTTGGTCCCGCCGGAAAACAGCAGGGCCAGGAACTGCGGGAAGTCCGCGCCATAGAGTTGGGCGACGCGGGAATCCAGCTTCTCATGGGCGTAGAAGGCGCCGACCGTATAGTCGACGATGCCGGCGCTGCCGCCGATCCGCAGCTCCTGGCTGAACTGCCGGAAGCGGTTCTGGGTGTCGCCGTTGTCGCCCCGATAGATGATGTCGGCGTTCGTGTAGTCGGAGTCCGACCCGGTGATCCAACGCCAGTCGCGATAGGCGGTGATCGAGGTCAGCTGGGCGCCGCCCAAGGCGTCCAGATCCTGGTTCATCTCCAGGGAGACGCCGCCGTCGCGGATCTTCTGGGTGGTGTCGCGGTTGGCGAAGGCCAGGCGACGATAGGGATCGGGCGGCGACAGCACCCCGCCGCCGGCGCCGGCCAGCGCCTGGACGATCGGCGCCGTGGCCCCGTTCACCCGCTGCACCCCGACGCAGCAGCTTTCGTCCCGACGCGTAAAGTCGCCGATCAGCCGCGCGTCGAAGCCGTTCCCCGGCTCGAACACCAGTTGCCCGCGCAGGGAGTAGAAGTTGCGGTTGGAGTCGTCGTCCTGGGTGCGCGGTCCCTTTCCAGGCGCCACGTCGTAGAACCCGTCGCGCTTGCGGCTGACCACCACCAGGCTGCCGGCCACCTTGTCGGCGATGATCGGTCCCTCGATGCTGAGCGAGCCGCCGACCTCGCCATAGTTGCCGATGGTGAGCTCGGCCTTGGCGCCGGGATCGAACGACGGCCGGGCGGTGACGACATTGATGACGCCGGCCGAGGTGTTCTTGCCGAACAGCGTGCCCTGCGGCCCCTTCAGCACCTCGATCCGCTCCATGTCGCCAAGGTCGCTGAGCGCCACGCCCACGCGCGGCCGATAGACGCCGTCGATCACGGTGCCGACTGAGGATTCCAGACCGATATTGCCGCCGGCGGTGCCGACGCCGCGGATCAGCGCGGTCGACTGCGTTTCATTGGCGGTCGAAACGACCATCAGGCCGGGCGTCAGCACCGTCAGGTCCTTGATGTCGCGAACCCCTGTGTCCTGCAGCAGCTGCGCGCTGGCGACCGTCACCACGATCGGCACGTCCTGCAGGTTCTGCTCGCGCTTCTGGGCGGTGACGACGATCTCCTCGATCGCGCCATCCGTCCCTTGGGCCAGGGCGGCGCTGGTCGTGGTCAGGCTGGCGCCGGCCAGCAGGAGCACGCCGAGCCTGCGTGAACGACGGCGCGACGAATGGATGGTTGTCGACATTGAGATCCTCCCCTGGGCGATGCGACGCCCGCACGGCGCTTGACTGCGCCACCCGCGATATGCGTTAGATACGGTACAACATGTACCGTAAGTCAAGCGAGTATTGCGGGAGACCCTGATGGACGGACGACAATCACCACACCGCCGGTCAGGCGGTTCGCCGCCGCCAGCGCAGTTCGGTGACGAGGCCGCCCCGGGGCGGCGGACGCAGGATCAGCTGGTCGCCGGAGAACGCGTATTCGCGGGGCATGACGGTCCCGACCCAGTCGGGAATGAGGGCGCTTTCGACAAAGTGCGAGACCACCCGACGATCGGCATCCACCGAGTAGCGGCCGCAATAGCCGATGTAGCCGGCCGCCGCGGCGACGATCAGGTCAGGCGCGATGACGTCGACGCCGGGCCGCCGCCCACCCCCGAACGGCGTGCGCTCCGCTCGCATCAGGTGCGCCGACATCTGGCCGTCGGCTGTGTAGATCCCAACACCGAACGGATGCTCGCCAAGGGGATGCGTCACCGAGCCGTCAGGCGCTCGGCCCTCATAGGACAGCAATTCCCAAGTTCCCACGAAGTTATCAATGCTCATCAGTCGATCTCCAATTCTCGACAATGATCAGCATATCGCCAATTATACTTCAATAGAGATTGCTGAATCATGAGCGAATCACCAGATTACGCACAATCAATACTTCATGACGACTGGAAACTCGACGGCAAGGTAGCCTTCGTCACCGGCGCGGGGGGCGCCATAGGCCAGGCGATCTGCGTGGCCCTGGCCGAGGCCGGAGCGAGCGTCCACTGCGCCGACCTGCGCGCTGAGGCCGCGACCGAAACGGCCGCCCTGGTCGGCGGAATTCCGGTCGTCCTGAACGTGTCGGACAAGGACGCCGTCTTCGCCGCCGTCGCCCGCGCAGCCGCCTCGGACGGCCTCCACATCATGTGCAACATCGCCGGCATCGCCGGGCGTTCGCAGAAGGTGGTCGACCTCGAGGAACAGGGCTTCGACGAGATGTTCGCCGTCCATTTCAAGGGCGTGCTCTACGGCTGCCAGGCCGCGATGAAGGTCATGCGCCCGGCCGGCCAGGGCGCGATCATCAACATGTCGTCCGAGGCCATCGACATCGCCCCGGCCACCATCGCCAGCTACGCGGTCGCCAAGGCGTCGATCTCGATGCTGACCAAGATCCTCGCCTCCGAGGTCGCCGACTGCGGGGTCCGCGCCAACGCCGTGGCGCCCAGCTTCATCCCCAGCGAACTCTCGCTCACCCGCTATCGCGACGCCGAGGCGCGCGAGCGATACCTGGACTGGTGGCGGGCGAAGTCGCCGCTCGGCGAGCTCTGCGCGGTCGAGGATGTCGCCGCCCAGGTGCTCTACCTCGCCTCCGACGCCTCCAGCTTCATCACCGGCCAGACGCTCCGCGCCAATGGCGGAATGTCGATGCCGTGGTGACGTCGCCCCAGACGCATCTCGCCGCTGCTCCTCAAGATCGCGCCGCGTTCAAAGGAATTCCCGTGACCTACTCATCTCGCCTCTCCCTGGTCGGCAAGGCCGCCTTCGTCACCGGCGCGGGCGCCGGCCTTGGCCGCGCCGTCGCCCAGTCGCTCGCTGCTGCGGGCGCGCGAGTGCTCTGCAGCGATCTCGACGCAGCGGCGGCCGCGCAGACGGCGGCGGCGATCAGCGCCAGCGGCGGCCATGCCGACTCCGCCTCGCTGAATGTCACCGACCGCGCCGCGGTCGTCGACGCCGTGCGTGCATTTGCAGGCGCCGCCGGACGCCTGGACATCCAGTGCAACATCGCCGGCGTGGCCAGCAGCGGCCACCGCATCGAGGAGATGGACGAGGCCGCGTTCGACGCGGTCTTCGCGGCGAACTTCAAGGGCACGCTCTACGGCTGCCAGGCGGCGCTGCCGATGATGCTGGCCGCCAAGCGCGGCTCGATCATCAACATGGCCTCGTCGGCCATCGACCTGTCGATCCCCACCAACGCCAGCTACTCGGTCTCCAAGGCCGCGGTCGTCATGCTGACCAAGGTGCTCGCCAACGAGGCGGGCCCTGACGGCGTGCGCGTGAACGCCGTGGCGCCCGGCTTCATCCCGACCACCCTGTCGATGGGGCCAGCCCCCGTGGAGCCCCACGCCCGCAGCGCCTTCGTCGACCGTTGGGCGGCGCGCGCGCCGCTGGGCCGGGTGGGGACGCCGGAGGATGTCGCCCATCAGTTCCTCTACCTCGCCTCCGACGCCGCGGCCTTCATCACCGGCCAGGTCCTGCGCGTGAACGGCGGCGCCACCATGCCCTGGTGAGGCGCTGGACAGCCCTTCTTACTTACGGTACATATTGTACCGTAAGTAAGAAGGATCGGTTCAGGGAGGACCAGGCCATGCGCATAGGCGCCATCAACGGACGGGCATATCTGCTCGCAGGCGAAGACCAGGGCGTCGATCTCGCCGAGGCTTCCGGCGGGGCTCTGCCCTCCGACCCCCAACAGGTCTTCGAGCGCTGGGACGACCTGACGGTCTGGATGGCTTCGGCGCCGTCCCTGGCCTTCGCTCAGATCGATCCGGCCGAGCTGGAACTTCCCGTACCGCGCCCGCGCCAGGTCTTCGCCATCGGCGCCAACTACCGCGCCCACGCCGCCGAAGCTGGCGTCGCCCCGCCCGAACAGCCCGTGGTCTTCACCAAGTTCCCCAGCTGCCTGACCGGCCCGAACGCCCCCGTGACCGTGGTGTCGGCCAAGGTCGACTGGGAGGCCGAGCTCGTCGTGGTCATGGGCCGCGAGGCGCGCAATGTCAGCCGCGCCGACGCCTGGTCCTATGTCGCGGGCCTCACCGCCGGTCAGGACATCTCCGAACGCGCCATCCAGCGCCTGGGTCCGATGCCGCAGTTCAGCATGGCCAAGTCCCTGGCCGGCTTTGGCCCCATCGGCCCGACCATCGTCAGCATCGACGAGTTCCCTAATCCCGACGACCTGGCCCTGGGCTGCGCGGTGAACGGCGAAGTCATGCAGTCCTCGCGCACCAGCGACTTCATTTTCTCGGTCGGTGAGTTGGTCGAGTACATCTCGGGCCTCTGCACGCTCTATCCCGGTGACCTGATCTTCACCGGCACGCCCGAGGGCGTCGGCGCCACGCGCAAACCGCCCCGCTTCCTGGCGGCCGGCGACCTGCTGACCACCTGGATCGAAGGGATCGGCGAGCTGCGTAACCCCATGATCGCCCCCGCCGGCCAAGACGGAGCGGGCGCATGAAAGCGATCATGATTTCGGACGCCCGCAAGATGGTGGTGACGCAGGTTCCAGAACCGGAAGTCGGCGACAACACCGTCAAGGTGCGTGTCGCGCGTTGCGGCATCTGCGGCACCGACCTGGCGGCGCGCAGCAGCAGCCTGCCCCGCTGGCATGTCGGCTGCGTGCTGGGCCACGAGGTGGTCGGCGAGATCGACGAGGTCGGCGCAGCCGTCCAGAATTGGTCGCCCGGCGACCGTGTCGCGCTCTCGATGGGCTCGCCCTGCGGCGCCTGCCAGACCTGCCGCGCCGGCCGCGGCTTCCTCTGCATCCATCACCTCGACCGGGCCTTGGGCCACGGCGTGGTCCAGGGCGGCTACGCCAGCCACATCGTGGTCTCGCCCGAATTGCTGCACCACATCCCCGACCACCTGTCCTTCGACCAGGCCGCCATCGCCGAGCCGTTGGCCATCGCCATTCATGGGGTCAACCGCTCCAATGTGAGACCCGGCGATCCAGTGGCGATCCTGGGGGCCGGACCGATCGGCGCCCTGACCGCCGCCGCCCTGCGCGCGCGCGGCGTGGACGACATCGTGCTGGTCGACCCCAACGCCGCCCGCCGCGCGCTGATGGGCCCCGCCGGCTTCGTCGCCGTCGATCTGGCCGGCTGCGAGGAGAGTGTGCCCGCCGCCCTCGGCGGCCGCAGCCCCGAGTTCATCTTCGAATGCACCAGCCACCTCAGCGCGCCCGGCAAGGCCGTCGAGCTGGCCGCCTACGGCGCGCGCATCGTGCTGCAGGGCGTGCCCAAGGCGCCGGTCCAGGTCTCACAGTACCTGGTCGTTCAGAAGGAGTTGGAGCTGGTCGGCTCGGCCAGCTGCAACCACCGCGACATGGAGGAGGCGATCAGCCACCTCGCCGCCGGCCGCGTCCGCGCCGAAGACTTCGTCACCGCCGTCGTTCCGTTGGAGCAGGCGAACGAGATGTTCGACGCCCTGCTCGATCCGGCCGGCTCGCACCTGAAGGTGCTGCTCGCGCCGAACCTCCCTGCTCCCGTCAACTGAGGACAACCGACATGGCGATCGCCGAACTGGGCCATATGGGCTTCCAGGTGAACGACCTCGACAAGATGGTCGATTTCTACACGCGGGTCCTTGGACTGAAAGTGACCGACGAGGCGCCACAACTGGGCGCGGTGTTCCTGTCCTCACGGCCCGATGTCGAGCACCACGAACTGGTGCTGGCCAAGGGCCGGACGGCCCCGCTCGACACCAAGCTGATCAACCAGGTCTCCTGGCGCGTCGACAGCCTGGAGGCGCTTCAGACCCTCTATCAAGCCCTGCTCGCCGCGCAGGCGCCGATCCACATGGTCATCACCCACGGCAATGCGATCGGCGTCTATTTCGCCGACCCCGAGGGCAACAAGTCCGAGATCTACTGGCGCACGGGTCTCGACGTGCCCCAGCCGTTCGGCAAGCCGATCGACCTGACCGCGCCCGCCGCCGAGGTGCTGGGGGAAAACCAACGCCTGATCGCGGCCGGCGGTCCGGCTTTCTAGCAGCGCAAGATCAACACCGGGAGGCGCGCATGAGCGGTTCGGCGATATCGACGACCACCCCCGCCAAGGGCGCCGAGCGATCGGCGCGCCTTCCCGCCTCGGGCCTGGCCTGGGCGGTCTATGAGGGCGCCCGTACGCCCTATGTGATCCTGATCAAGGTCTACATATTCATCCCCTACCTCGCGACCGTGCTGGTCGGGGATCCGGTGCGCGGCCAGACCCTGGTGGCGCAGCTGGTCATGGCCTACGGGCTGCTCTCGGCCTTCACCAGCCCGCTGCTGGGGGCCGCCCTGGACCGGATCGGGCCGCGCAAGCCGGCTCTGGCCGTGGCCACGGCGCTGCTGGTCGCGCTGATCGCCTCGCTATGGTGGGCCAAGCCTGACGGAAGCGGCCTGCCGCTGAGCGCGACCTGCGCGGTGGTGTTCGCCGCCGGCCTGCTGTTCGCCTACACCGAGGTGCTGCACAACTCGATGCTGCCCTACGCGGCGCCCGCGGCCCAGACCTCGGCGGCGTCGGGCCTTGGCCTGGCGCTGGGCAGCGCCCTCTCGGTCGTGCTCCTGGCCGCCGTCCTCTGGGGCTTCGCCCTGCCCGCCAAGATGGCGCTTCCAGGCTTCCCCGCCGCGCCGCTGCTTGGCCTGTCGGCGGCGGCGCATGAGACCGACCGCATCACCGCGCCCATCGTGGCCGTGGTCTTCGCGCTCGGCGCGCTGCCGCTGTTTCTCGTTGGGAAAGACGCGCCTCGCGGGCTGGGCGGCGGCGGCGTCCGCGACGCCTTCGCCGGGGTCTGGCGGATGCTCAAGGCGCTTAAGACCAACAGGCCGATGGCGATCTTCCTGGGCTCGCGCATGCTCTACACCGACGGCATGACGGCGATCTTGCTGTTCACCGGCGTCTACGCGGCCGGCGTCATGGGCTGGAGCGCCTTGGAGCTGCTGTCGCTCGGCGTGATCGTCAGCGTCTTCCTCTCATTCGGCGGCCTGCTGGGCGCCCGTCTCGACCGCGCGTTCGGCCCCAAGCGCGCCATTCAGATCGAACTGGCCATCGTCATCGTCGGCCAGATCCTGCTGCTTGGCCTGGCGCCAGGCCGCCTGCTCTACGCGCCCTGGTCGCCCGAGCCGGTCTGGAACGGCCCGGTGTTCCGCTCAGCTCCTGAGATCGCCTTTGTCGCCATCGCCTGCCTGAACGCACTCGGCATCTGCGGGTCCTACGCCTCCAGCCGCTCGATGCTCACGAAGCTGAGCACACCCGAGGATATCGGCGGCTGGTTCGGACTCTACGCGCTCTCGGGCACGGCGACGGTCTGGCTGGGCTCGGCCCTGGTCGGCGCCGCCACCGCCGCCTTCGGGGCGCAGCAGGCCGGCTTTGTCGTGTTGCTCGGCCTGCTGATCGCAGGGTCCGTGGGCATGGCCTTCCTGCCGTTCAACTCCGGGCGAGAGTTCCGGTAACGCCCCTTGCGGCTGGCCGTCGCCGCGAACTCAGGGCATATGTGGCCTGCGAACGTAGTGCAGGAAATGACCTGATGGCTCCGGCCAAGATCCAGCAGAGCCCCCTCGCCGAGCCGCCCGCCAAGGCGCCGGCGGTGATGGGCCGGCCACGCTCGCCGGAAACCAACGCCCGGATGTTGCGCGCGACCCTGGAGGTCCTGGCCGAGCGCGGCTTCTCGGGCCTGACCGTCAACGAGATCTGCACGCGGGCGGGCGTCTCGCGCACCACCTTCTATCGTCGCTGGCCTGACCCGTCCGACGCGGTCGCCGAGGCGATCACCGACGCCTTCCATGACGTGACCGTGCGCGGGGCCGACCATCCGGCCGACTATCTGGTGCAGTACACCCTGGCCATCGAGGAGGTGTACGCCGACCCGCTCATCGCCCCGTCGATCGGGTTCGCGGTCGGGGAGATGCGCGCCAATCCGCGGGTCGCCGACACCGTCCAGAGCCAGGTGCGGGTGCGCCGCGCCGAAGTCCGCCGCTACCTCGAGGCCATGCCCCCCACGCCCGGCGTCACCTTCGGCCTGGGCGTCGACATCGTGCTCGAGATCGTCAGCGGCATGGTCTGGAGCGCCGTCGTCAGCCACGCGCGGCTCGACCACAAGATGCTGCGCGCCGTCATCGACCGCCTGATCGCCTAGCGCCCTTCGGCGGCGGCGACCAACACGCCGATCGGCCGGGCGATAGCGATCAGCAGATCGGCCGGCGGCTGGTTCGGCGAGGCGACCGTCTGCATGAAGGTCGAGGAGGCCCGCTCCGCCGCCGCCTGTTTCTCCAGCATTACAGCCGCACGGGCGCGCCATTCCGCATTGGGACGACGCCCCGCCTCGATGAAACCGACCGCCTCCAGCCCGAGCTCGGCCAGGGCCGCGATGTCCGCCGAAACCGGCGCGGCGGCCTGGAGCATCGGCCGGCCCTCGGCCACCTTCAGGAACCGCGCATGATTGTCGCGCCACATCCGTAGCTCGGCCTTCAGGGCCGGGGCGCCGGCGCGCTCGCCGCCGATCAAGGCTCGGACATCGAGGCCGAAGCGGCGCGCGACCAGGCTGTCTGGCGAGGCGATATCGGCCAGTTGGTTGAAGTCCTGGCGGCCACCCGGCCGGCCATGAAAGATGGCTTGCACCGAGGCCTTGTGCGCGAAATTGCGGACCGGTGAGACCAGCGACACCAGAAGCGCCACCGGCTCGCTCTCGCCGGGCGCCAGCCTGGCGACCATCCGCGCGCGGTTGGCTTCATCCTTCAGCCCCGCCATGCGCAGCCCGTCCTGCACCCGCAGCAATCTGCGGTGCAGGTCGTCGGTGTCGCGGACCTCGGCCGGCGACCAAAGCCGCTCGGCGAGCACCGCTGCGCGCGGCCAGAGCCGTCCATCCAGCATTTCGTCGGTGACCAGTTCGCTCCAGAGCGCGGCCTCGCCGCCGAGCACCAGGGCCTGCTGGGCCGCCGTCAGCTGTAGCCCCGGAACCTTCAGCACGTCCTCGTGCAGCAGCGATTTCAGCACCGGATGCGCCCGCGCGCGGGCCGCCTCCTCGGCGTCCATGCCGTAGGCGGCCGCGTCCAGCGGATCGATCTGATAGTGGGTCTCGCCGGTCTCCAGCAGGTCCAGGTAATAGCCGGCCGAGACGATCACGCGGTTGCCCTGCCCCGTGGCGCGCGCGATCGCCGCCGACCCGCGCCAGGCCTGGACCAGCACGTCGTCGGCGATCGGCGCATGGGCGATCTCCTCCCAGCCGATCATGGTCTTGCCGCGCGCGGTGACGATGTCGCGGACCTGGCGATGGAAATAGGCCTCCAGCTCGACCTTCGAGGTCAGGCCGTTGCGGCGCATGAAGTCCTGGACGCGCGGACTGGACGCCCAGTCACCGCCGGCCACCTCGTCGCCGCCGACATGGAAATACCGGTCGGGAAAGAGCTCGGCCATCTCCGAGAACAGGCCGTCCAGGAAGGCGTAGGTTTCCGGCAGCGAGGGATCGAGGGCCGAGTTCAGCGCGGCGAAGGCGCCGTCCGCCTCGCCCTTGCGGGAGGCCAGTTCGGGATAGGCGGCGAGCAGGGCGCGGGAGTGCCCCGGCACGTCGAACTCGGGCACGACGCGCACCCCGCGCTCGGCGGCGTAGACCACCAGCTCGCGAACCTGAGCCTGGGTGTAGTACTCGCCGCCGGAGGCCAGCGCCTGAAGCTTGGGATAGCGGCGGCTCTCGACCCGGAACCCCTCATTGTCGCTGAGGTGCAGGTGCAGGACGTTCAGCTTCACCTGCTCCATGGCGTCGATCTGGCGCTTCAGGGTCTCCAGCGTCATGAAGTGGCGGGCCACGTCGATCATCACTCCGCGCCAGGCGAAGCGGGGACGGTCGTCGACCTGCAATCGCGGGACCACGAAACCCTCCGGCCCGGACGTGATCGCCTGCCTTAGGGTGGCCAGACCGCGCAGCACGCCGATCGGCCCCTCGGCGGTGAGCGTGACCCCCTCCGCGTCGATGCTCAGGCGATAGGCCTCCTTGGCCTTGAGCGTCAGGGCGTCCGGATCGGGACCCGCGCATATGATCCTCAGCCTCGTCGGCTTGACGAGGCGCGCGTCGATCCCGGTTCGCAGCGCGACATAGGCGCCAAACCGTTGCGCGGCCCGCTCCAGAGCCGGGTCGCGATGGCCGCTCCACTCGACCTGGAACGCCGCCGCCGGGATCGCCGCGCCGGTCTGCTCCTGGATGCTGAGCGGCTGGGGCAGCACGGCGGGGGCCGCCGCCGCAGGCAGCCCCCAAACCAACAGCCCAAGGCCAAGGGCCAGCGCGGCGCAGGACGTGGTGGCGGGAAAGCGGCGCATGGCTGTCAGCTCCGACATGGCTCTACGGGGTATGAGAGTTCGCGCGGCGCATCGTGCCTGGGAAGATCGGCACGATGCGCCGCGCCCGCACGATCAGTATCGGACGTCCAGGGACACCCCGACCGTGCGGAAGGCCTCGTTGCTGATGAAGCGGTTGAAGCCGCCGGGATCGGCGACCGAGTGCACCGGCGAGACGAACAGCGTGTCCAGCAGGTTGCGTCCATAGACGCCCACCCGCCAGCGGCCGTCCTCGTCGCCGATCCCCGCCGACATGCCCAGCAGCCCATAGTCAGGCGTCTTGGTCGTCGGATCACCGGCGCGATTGAAGACCGCGCCGCGCCAGCCCCAGTTGGCGTTCAGGTCGAACTCGAGCCCGTTGCCGACCGGGCGCGAATAGTTCGCCCCGATCGAATAGGTCCACTTGGGGGAATTGGGTAGGCGTCGCCCGGCCATGTTGGCGACCTGGGCGCCGGTTCGCGGATCGACGTAGCAGCCGACCCCAACCTGCGCGGAGATCGGCTCGCCCGGATAGCAGGTGGAGGTGAAGTCCCGATAGGTCGCCTCGCTGAAGGCGCCGTTCGCCGACACCGTCAGGTTCGAGGTGACCTTGCCGGTCAGCTCGACCTCCACCCCCCGGCTCCGCAGCTCCCCAGCGTTGGCCAGGATCAGCGTCGGGAAGGTCAGGGTGGTGTCGTAGGTCTGGGCCTGGAAGTCCTTGTAGGTCGACCAGTAGAGCGCGGTGTTTAGGATCACCCGCCGGTCCAGCAGGCTCGACTTCAGCCCCAGCTCATAGCTCTCCGAAGTCTCCGGTTTCAGCGACCGGGCCTGCCCCTGGATCACATTGACCGAGGGTCCCTTGTAGCCCGTCGCGTAGCTCGCATAGGCCATCACGTCGGGCGCGAAGTCGTATTGGAAACCGACGCGGCCGGAGATGTTGTCGTGCTCGACCTTGCCGGTCGCCGGCACGGTGATGTTGAGCGGTATGATCCCCGGGATCGGCGTGATGTCCACATTCGCCGAGATCTGGTCGTGGGTGTAGCGCAGGCCACCGATCAACCGCAGGTCGTCGGTCAGGCGATAGGTGCCCTGTCCGAACAGGGCCGTGCTGCGGGTGCGGACCTTGTAATGGTTCGTGCCGCCGCCGGTCAGCGACACCCGCACGGGCTGGAAGAAGTAGCCGATGGCGGTCTCATCGGCCCGCACGTCGACGTCGTAATAGTAGGCGCCGGCCACGTACTCCAATCGCTCACCGGCCGGCGAGGTCAGCCGGAACTCCTGGGTGAACTGCTCATCCCAGTTGGACGTCAGGAAGTAGTCCATGATGTTGACCGGCGCGGCGTCGACGTCGCCCCGTTGCTGGAGCCGCATCCGGCGATAGGCGGTGACCGAGGTCAGGCTGTAGTCGCCGAGCTTGTAGGTCGCCTTGCCCGACAGCCCGCTCACCCTGGTCAGGGCGTAATAGGGGTCGTTCTGGTAGCTCACCAGCCGGTCTGGGGCCGGCGTGGGAAGCCCCGTGAAGGCCGCGGCGAACAGCGGGTTGAAGCCCAGGCTCTGCACCAGGACCGGATCGCGGGAGAACAATCGTTGCTGCTGGGCGGCGACCTGGAACGAGAAGCGGTCGTTCGGCTCCCAGAGCAGCTTGGCGTAGACGCCGCGCCCGTTCCGATCACCCGCGCGCCAGTCGTTCAGCAGGTTCGGAATGGCGCCGTCTTGCTTGTGGTAGAAGGCCGAGATCCGGGCGGCCAGGGTTTCGGTCAACGGCAGATTGACCGCCGCCTGGGTCACCACCTCTTCGCGGCTGCCATAGGCCAGGTGGGCGTTGGCGCCGAACTGGCCCAGCTTCGGGCTCACGGTCGTAATGGCGACCACGCCGGCGGAGGAGTTCTTGCCAAACAGCGTGCCCTGGGGCCCGCGCAGGACCTCGATGCGCTCGATATCGCCAAACCCCGCCACGCCGGGGTCGCGCGGCATGCCGATGACCACGTCGTCCACGACCATGCCGACCGTCTGCTCGGTGCCGTAGTTATAGGCCTGCGTCCCGACCCCGCGGATCTGGAACCCGCCGGCGTTGGCCGCCGGCTCGCTGGAGAAGGTCACGCCCGGCGCCAGATACTGGACGTCGGCCAGCGCGGTGTAGTTGGACCTGCGAAGCTCCTCGCCGGAGACCGCGGTCACCGCCAAGGGCACGTCCTGCAACCGCGCCTCGCGGCGGGTCGCGGTCACCACCACCTCGCTGATCTGCAGACTTTCGTCGGTGGGGGTCGCCGCCGCGGCGGCCAGGGGAAGGCTCGTCAGGGCGCTCGACGCCAGGGCGAGGATCATCAAGGCGCGACGCTGCGCGCCGCTCCCGCATGGGAAGGTCATGATGGTGGCTCCAGGTATTTTAGGTGACCCGGCGGCGTGGCGCCCCCGGGAAGGGGCTTTAGCGCCCCAGTTCGGAGGTCGGTGTCGCGGGGTAGGACGCCGCGAGGGCGTCCAGGGGCGCGGCGTTGGGAGTCGCCATCGCCCTTGGCCCCGCATTGGTGAAGTCGATCAGTTGATCGCCGTCGCCGTATCGCGGCCACCTGGGTCGGCCGGGCCCATTCGGGTCTCCGGTCTTGGCGAAGGAAACCCAGTAGGCGCTGATGGTTTTCGCCAGCGCCGCGTCACGCTCGTCGGTCGGCCAGGGCGACGCGGCCAGGGTCTGGAAGACATATTGCCGGTCCGCGCCGTGGACCGCCCCGCTCATCCCGGCCGGCGCCTTCGCCGACACCACCGAGAAGCGATAGAGGTAGGTCGGCGCCCCCCGCCCAGCATGAGCCTTGGCCAGGGTCCTGGCCGGTTCGGCGAAAACCAGGTCCGTGGCGATGTGCTCGGCGTATGCGGCGGGCGAGCCGTAACCGGCGATCGCGGCGGCCTTGCGGGCCTCCGGAACCCCGATCAGCTTCTCCAGCAGGAGCCCGGCGCTGGCCGCCGGAAGCTCCAGGTCGTTCGAGCCGATGATCATTGGGATCGGCGAGGCGGCGCCCTCGGCGAAGGTGGCGACCGGACCTTGCCTCGCGACCTTGCCGTCGAGGATCGGCGCCTCGCCGGCGAAGAGGTTGAGATCGCCGGCCGCCAGGATATCGGCGGCTGGAACCGCCCGCAGTTGCGCGGCGCTGACGGCTTTCAGGCCGCGCCGCGCGGCGAAGGCCTCGCCGCTGGCCTCGGCGGTTTTGAGGCTCTGGCCCTGCTCTCGCCCAAGGCCCGAGGCGATGATCGCCTTGTGGAACAGCCCCCGTGCCGCCTCCATGGCCATCAGCCGATTGACCGACATGCCGCCCGCCGACTCTCCAAACAGGGTGACGTTGCGCGGGTCGCCTCCGAACTGAGCGATGTTGCGCTGGACCCAGGTCAGCGCCGCGGCCTGGTCGAGCAAACCGTAATTGGCCAGCGGCCCATCAGGGGTCTCGGCGGTCAGGGCCGGATGAGCAAAGAAGCCGAAGCGTCCCAGGCGGTAGTTCAGGGTGACCACCACCACGCCCTGCCGGGCCAGCTGTGTCCCGTCATAGAGCGCCGCGCCGCTCGAGCCGTTGATGAACCCGCCGCCGTGAATCCAGACCATCACCGGCAATCTACGGCCCGCCGCGCCGCCCGGGGTGAAGACGTTGAGGGTCAGGCAGTCCTCGCTCGCCAGGCCAGGTCCCACCCCGTTGTCTGGAACGATCTTCTGCATGCAGATCGGGCCGGGGGTCGCCGCCTCGCGCACGCCGGTCCACGCCTTCGGCGGCTGCGGCGCCCGCCAGCGCAGCGCGCCGACCGGGGGCTGGGCGTAGGGCACGCCCTTGAAGCTCCAGACCTCTTTCGCCAGACGCCCCCTGAGCGTCCCGCCATCCACATTCGTCAGGCCCTCATCCAGGCCTCTGCTCGTCGCCGCCTCGCACGCGATGGGAACCGCGGCGAGCACCAAGAGGAGCGCACCGCCAGCCAACCCATGTCGCATGTCAGCAAACCGTCTCATGGTCGCCTCCCGCCCTATGTGTCGGATCGATGCCCCGATCCATTATCGGCAATATACGATACATATTGTGCCGTATGTCAAGCGCATCGAGGACACTGCCTGACCAGCTCGGGCCTTCAGGGACGGAATGCCTGCGCAGATGGGACGCGAAAGAACTACGACAGCAAGGCGATCGTCGCCGTCGCCAATAAATATCTGCCAGGCGAGAAGACGTGGTCCCCATGCTGGAACGCCTACGCGACGGCGTGACCACGCGAGACGAGGCGTCCGCCTGGACGACCCCATACCAAGCCAAGTCCGCGTGCGGTAAGTAGGCCGTCCAGCCGGGGGATCGCCGGAGCGCGGCTGAATTGATCCAGCGTCACGGGAAATTTATGGCCGAACGGACGGTTTAGTAACCAAAATAGCTTTGCTTCTCAAAACACCCATCGATGGTCAGTGAGAACTCAGTATGACTAACGTTGTCTCGGTCAATTCAAACACCACCGACGGCTATTACAATGCCGGCGACACGGTGACACTGACCGTCGAGTTCAGCACGGCCGTGGATGTAGACACCACGGGTGGCACGCCGACACTGATCCTGAACAGCGGCGGCGCCGGCGCCTTCGTCGGCGGCGGCGGCACCTCGACCCTGATCTTCTCCTACACAGTGGCGCCTGGCCAGACGAGCGCCGACCTCGATTACGGTTCGACGTCGGCCCTGATGCTGAACGCCGGCGCGATCACCCAGAGCGGAACCGCGATCAACGCCGTCCTCACCCTGCCGTCGCCGGGCACGGCGGGCTCTCTGGGGGCCAACGCGGACATCGTGATCCTCACCAGTTCACCCACGAACACCGTCGCCTCGGCGGCCTTTTCAGCAGACACCGGGACCTCCGGCTCCGACTTCGTCACGAAGACAGCGGCGCAGACCATCAGCGGCGTCCTGGCAAACAATCTCGCGGCCATCGAAACGGTGGAGGTCTCGACCGATAATGGCGCGACCTGGAGTGCGGCCTCGGCCACGGTGGGCGCTAGCTCCTGGTCCTTGGCCGGGGTGACCCTCTCCCAATCCAGCACGTTGAAAGTGCGGGTCGTCGATCTGGCGGGCAATCAAGGCGCGACCTACGCCCAGGCCTACGTCCTCGACACGGTCGCGCCGACCGGGGTCAGCAGCGCCAGCCTGTCCGCCGACACCGGCGCCTCCTCTAGCGACTTCATCACGAAGACCGCGGCGCAGACCATCAGCGGCGCCCTGGCGAGCAATCTCGCGGCCGGCGACACGGTGCTGGTCTCGACCGACAATGGCGCGACCTGGATTACGGCCTCCGCCACGGTGGGCTCCAGCGCCTGGTCCTTAGCCGGGGTGACCCTCTCCCAATCCGACACGCTGAAAGTGCGGGTCGTCGACCTGGCGGGCAATGCCGGTGCGACCTACGCTCAGGCCTACGTCCTCGACACGACACCCCCCCTCGCGCCTTCCCCGCCGGACCTGGACGCGGCGTCAGATACAGGGGCGTCCAACACCGACAATCTCACCAGCGACGCGACGCCCACCTTCAGCGGCGGCGGCCAGGCGAACGCTGGTGTTGTGCTGTACGACACCGACGGGATCACCGTGCTGGGGACCGGGACCGCCGACGGGTCAGGGGCCTGGTCGATCACCTCAAGCGTCTTGGCGAGCGGCCCACACACCGTTTCGGTCAAGGCGGTGGATCTGGCAGGGAACACCTCCGCAGCCAGCGCCGACCTGGCGATCTCCATACAGGCCGCCCCGCCGCCGCCGCCGCCATCAGTGGACACCTACGTCACGACGAACGGCTCGGTGGCCGTAGGCGACGCCACCGACAACCGCATCTACTGGGGCGGCGTCGGCGCAGACACGATCTCGGGCGGGGGTGGCGACGACAACGTGAATGGCGGGCCGAACAATGACCTCCTGCAGGGCAATACCGGCGCCGACACCATCTCGGCCGGCCCGGGCGCGGACGTGGCGCGCGGCGGCCAGGGGAATGATTTCATCAACGGCAACCAGGGGACCGACCTGCTTTTCGGCGACCTTGGCGATGACAGCGTCGCCGGCGGCCAGGGCGACGATTTCCTCCAGGGCAATCAGGGCGACGATGTGCTCTTGGGCGACCTCGGCGACGACGTCCTTTTGGGCGGCCGAGACAATGACATCCTCCGGGGTGGCGACGGCGCCGACCGTCTTTCCGGCGACCTGGGCGACGACACCCTCACCGGAGGCGCCGGCGCGGACATCTTCAGCTTCATCGGTGGGGCCGGCCGGGATGTCATCACCGATTTCAGCCACGCAGAGGCCGATCGCATCCTGCTGTCGACAACCCAGGCGGCGGATTTCCAGGGCCTGTCCGGCAAGATGGTCATGGTCGGAGCGGACACCGTTATCACTCTGGGCGGCCAGACGATCGTGCTCGCCGGGATATCAATGAGCAGCCTCACCGCCAGCGACTTCCTGTTCTCCTAGCGGGCCGACGGAGCGTTCACGCGAAGATCGAGCTGGCCCAGCGGCCAAGCCCCCTAGCTCCGACTCCGCCCCTTCGCTTAGGTTGAGCCCCTATGGATCTCAGCCCCCTGCCCCTCACCACCGTCGTCGGCGCCTTTCTCCTGGCGTTTCCGGCCCTGTTCTCGATCGTCAATCCGGTCGGGGCGGCGATCACCTTCCACCAGGTCACCGAGGGGCGCAGCGACCGCCACGAGTTGGCCTGGCGCATCGCCCTCAACGCTCTGCTGATCCTGCTGGGGTCGCTGCTGCTGGGCGGCTACATCCTGAACTTCTTCGGGGTCAGCCTGGGCGCCCTGCGGGTGGCCGGCGGGCTGGTGGTGGCGATCCGCGCCTGGCAGCTCCTGATGCAGCCCGAGGCCCAGGAGAACCGCAAGGCCAACGCCGCGGCCTCGGCCGAGACGGTGCAGGAGGACGTCGCCTTCTTCCCGCTGACCATGCCCTTCACCACCGGCCCCGGCGCGATCTCGGTGGCCATCGCGCTCGCCTCCCAGCGCCCCGCCGACGGCCACGGCGCCCTGTCGTTCTTCGTGGGCGTCAGCATCGCCGCGATCCTGGTGGCGCTGCTGGTCGGGGTCTCCTATCGCTGGTCGAGCAAGGTCCTGGCCCTGCTCGGCGCGTCCGGCGCGCGGGTGATGTCGCGGCTGGTGGCCTTCCTGCTGCTCTGCGTGGGGGTGCAGATCATCTCCAGCGGGCTGGAAAGCCTGGTCACCTCCTACCTGAAAGCGGCCGGCTGACGCCCCCGAACATTGCGAATAACGGCCTACGGGGCTAAGCAGCGCGCCGAAGGAGCCCTCGCCATGATCCCCCGTTACGCCCGCCCCGAAGCTTCCCAGATCTGGGATCCCCAGACCCGCTTCAAGATCATGTTCGAGATCGAGGCTCACGCCGCCGACAAGATGGCGCAGCTGGGCGTGATCCCGAAAGAGGCCGCCGAAACCATCTGGGCCAAGGGCCGCGACGCGGTGTTCGACGTCGAGCGCATCGACGCCATCGAGCGCGAAGTGAAGCACGACGTCATCGCCTTCCTGACCCACGTCACCGAGATCGTCGGCCCCGAGGCGCGCTTCCTGCACCAGGGCATGACCTCCTCGGACGTCAACGACACCGCGCTGGCCGTCCAGCTCTGCCGCGCCACCGACCTCCTGATGGAAGACGTCGACATGGTGCTGGCCGCGCTGAAGAAGCGCGCCTTCGAGCACAAGCTGACCCCGACCGTCGGCCGCAGCCACGGCATCCACGCCGAGCCCACCACCTTCGGCCTCAAGCTCGCCGGCCACTACGCCGAGTTCGTGCGCGCCAAGGAACGCCTGGCGATGGCCAAGTTCGAGATCGCCACCTGCGCGATCTCCGGCGCGGTCGGCACCTTCGCCAACGTCGCCCCCGAGGTCGAAGCCTACGTCGCCGAGAAGATGGGCCTGGCGGTCGAGCCGGTCTCCACCCAGGTCATCCCGCGCGACCGTCACGCCGCCTATTTCGCGGCGCTGGGCGTCGTCGCCTCCTCGATCGAGCGCCTGGCTACCGAGATCCGCCACCTGCAGCGCACCGAGGTCCTGGAGGTCGAGGAGTTCTTCGACGTCGGCCAGAAGGGCTCGTCGGCCATGCCGCACAAGCGCAACCCGATCCTGACCGAGAACCTGACCGGCCTGGCCCGCCTGATCCGCTCGGCCGTGGTCCCGGCCATGGAGAACGTCACCCTCTGGCACGAGCGCGACATCAGCCACTCGAGCGTTGAGCGCGGCATCGCCCCGGACACCACCATCCACCTCGACTTCGCCCTGCGCCGCCTGGCCGGGGTGGTCGACCGCCTGCTGGTCTATCCGGAAAACATGCTGAAGAACCTCGACCGCCTCGGCGGCTTGGTCCACTCCCAGCGCGTGCTGCTGGCCCTGACCCAGGCCGGCGTCGCCCGCGAGGTCGCCTACTCGGCGGTCCAGCGTAACGCCATGCGCGTCTGGCGCGGCGAAGGGACCTTTATGGAGTTCCTGGTGGCCGACCCGGACGTCACCCTCAGCCAAGCCGAGCTCTCCGAGCTGTTCGACCTCGGCTACCACTTCAAGGCCGTCGACACCGTCTTCGCCCGCGTCTTCGGACAAGAGGCGATGGCCAAGGCCGCCGAGTAGCTCCGCGCCATCTAAAGCTCGCCAATCGGCGTGCGTTAACTCCATGATACCGGTGCGGGCGCAGGCTCGCGCCGGTCAGTTGGAGTCACCGCCGCCTATGAGCTCCGCCCCCAGCAACGATATGCTCCAGGCGGACAGGATCGCGGCGGGTCCAGACCTCGCCAGCTTCTTCTCCGTCTCCCTCGACCTGCTCTGCATCCGCGACCGCGAGTTCCGCTTCGTCCGCGTCAACCAGGCCTGGGAGGCGACCCTCGGCTACCGCGTCGAGGAGCTGGAGGGCCAGAAGATGGCCGCCTTCATCCACCCCGACGACATGCCCGCCAGCCTTGGCCACATGCAGCGGCTGGAGATCGAGGACGAGGTGGTCGGCTTCATCAACCGCTACCGCCATCGCGACGGCACCTATCGGCGGCTGGAGTGGCGCGCGCGCCGAGGCGGCGACCACGTCTACGGCGTCGCCCGCGACGTCACCGAGCGGCTGGAGCTGGAGGCCCAGATGGCCACCGCCCGCGAGGAGGCCGAGGCCGCCAATCGCGCCAAGAGCGACTTCCTGGCCAATATGAGCCACGAGATCCGCACCCCCCTCAACGGCGTCATCGGCGTCGCCGCCGCCCTGGCCCAGACAGAGCTGACGCCCGCGCAGCGCGACATGCTGGACCTGATCGCCAACTCCGGCGCCACGCTCGAGCGCCTGGTCTCCGACATCCTGGACTTCTCCAAGATCGAGGCCGGCCGCCTGGAGATCGAGACCCGCCCCTTCGACCTGCGCGCCGAGCTCGATGGCCTGCTGGAGATGTTCCGCCTGCGCGCCGCCGACAAGGGCTTGGCCTTCCCCGCCACCTTCGGCGAGAGCGCCCGCGGCGAATTCCTCGGCGACAGCGTGCGGCTGAAACAGGTGCTCGGCAACCTGCTCTCCAACGCCGTGAAATTCACCCACCAGGGCCAGGTCGCCGTCGTCATCGACCTCCACGAGCCGCAGGCCAATCAGCCCGGCCGCCTGGTGCTGGAAGTCGCCGACACCGGCGTCGGCTTCGAGCCCGAGTTTGCCGCCAATCTGTTCCAGCGCTTCCGCCAGGCCGACAGCTCGATCACCCGCCGGTTCGGCGGCGCTGGCCTTGGCCTCTCCATCACCCGCGCCCTGGTCGAGATCCTTGGCGGCGAGATCACCGCCGCCTCGCGGCCCGGCGCCGGCAGCCTGTTCCGCGTCGAGCTGCCCCTGCCCCGCGCCCGCCCGCTCGCCGACTACGACCTGGCCCAGGCCAGCGCCGCGCGCCGCCGCCCCGCCGCGCCGCGCACCGAACACCTCGCCGCCCTGCGCATCCTGCTGGCCGAGGACCACCCGATCAACCAGCGCGTGGTCGAGCTGATCCTCGCCCCGTTCGGCGTCGAGCTGACCATCGTCGAAGACGGCCGCCAGGCGCTGGCCGCCCACGCCGCCGACCGCTTCGACCTAATCCTCATGGACATGCAGATGCCGGTGATGGACGGCCTGGCCGCCACCCGCGCCATCCGCGCGCGTGAGGCGCCCGGCGGCGTCCGCACCCCCGTGGTGATGCTCAGCGCCAACGCCATGACCCAGCACCGCGACGAAGCCGCCGCCGCCGGCGCCGACCTCCACCTGGCCAAGCCCGTCACCGCCGCCAGCCTGATCGAAGCCCTCGGCCTCGCCCTGGCCTAGCGGCGAAGCCCCCGCCACCCCCACCACCCCAGATCCTCCCCCGCTGGGAGAGGTGGATCGCCGAAGGCGAGACTGAGGGGGCCAGCGGCAGGAGCCATAGTCCCCCTCAGTCAGCCAAACAGCTGACAGCTCCCCCAGCGGGGGAGCATCTGAACGCCCAGCCCTCACAACGGCTGCGCCTCATCCTCCCCGAACTTCTGGATGAACACATTGACCTGCGGGCGCCCGCCCTCGCCGTCCTCCTCGACCTTGTCGCCATAGCGCTTGGGCGCCAGCCGCGAGGCCTGCCAGCGGGCCGCGTCGATCTTCACCCGCGCGGCGAAGGCGGTCTCGGGCGTCGCCGCCTCGGCGATCTCCCACACATGGTCGAACCGCCGGCGCGCCTGCACCGTGCGCGCCCAGAAATAGGCCCGCGCAAACTCCGGGATCTTCCTAACCCAGCCACAGACCGTGTCCTCGACCGGCATCCCCGGCAGGTCGCAGGCCTGCCGAAGGCTCATCCCCGAGGCCAGCCGCTCGCAGATCAGCCCCGCCACATGTCGGCAAAAGGCCGGCCGCCCCCGCCCGTAAGGATTGCGCGCCGCCTCGGCCCGCGCCTGCGCCAGCCGCGCCCCGAACCCGGCCCGCGTCCGCCCCCAGGCCACAACCGCCGCCCGGCTGGGCATGTCGTCGTCAGCGCAGATCTGCATCAGGCTTTCGCCCGCCGCCACCCGCGCGCAGATCACCGAGCCCAGCCCCTCGGAAAACCGCCGCCAGGCCCGCGGCCCGCCCTCGCTCGACACCGCCCCGTCGTCCAAGCCGGCCCGCGCCGGCAAGTTCCCATCGCTCATCGCCACCATCCCAGCGCCCGGACGCGCGAACGCGCGCCTCGCCCCAAGGACGAAGCGGCCCGCCGCGCATCGATTTCCAGAAAATCCCGACTGCTCGCAGGATCACCCGCCGCCGGCCCTCAGGCCGGACGCAGCCTCGTCACATCCCACAAACCTGCCCGAATATCAGCGATCGTCAAGAACAAATAACGAACATTACTCTTGACCCCGGCCGCCAATCAGCCGCCTGCCATAGGCATGGCCAAAGAAACCGTCCACATCATCCAGGCTTACAAGCAGGGCCGAGGCAAGAGCCTCAAGGCCGAGCAGCAGGTCGGCTGCGCCAATCCCGAAGAGGCACGCCGCAAGGCCGAACGCCTGGCCCCCCACCGCGCCGCCGTCGTCGCCTTCACCGTCACCGCCGACACCGAGATGGGCGACTATGACGAGAACCCGACCATCCTGTTCCGCTCAGGGCCGCTGCCGCATCCGTTCGCGGAATAGAGCCCCACGCGCTGCGCGGGTGAAGAAGCCCAGGACCCGCCCTGCGTCAGGTTGCGAGAATCAAAACCAATTACCCGCTGAGCGAGAACCTTGGTTAATCAATTGTAAAATCGGCTCCCCTGCAGGTTGAGTGGTATTGTGGCTTGATTTTGGCACGGGTAATGCAGTTGACCGAACGACGGCCTTCGAGCGGCCCGATTTTGAAACACTCACGGTCAGCCCCTGATGGCCGCCAACGGGAGATGCGAATGAATAAGCTTATTAGCGCTGCCTGTGCCACTGCGGCGCTGTTCCTGTCCGCTTCGGCGGCGAATGCCGCCACGGTCTATCAAACGACCTTCCAGGGTGCGACCTTCACCGTCACCCAAAACAGCAACACCAACGTCACCTTCGATATCGCGGGCGCCAACGCGCTCACCGGTAACTGGGCGGGCGCGCAGTTCCTCGGCGCCTTTTCGTTCAAGGGTCTCGGCGCCAGCAACCTGACGGCCACCCAGGTTGGCGGCGGCGGCGCCAGCGTCAACGCGGTCGCCGGCGGCCTCAACGCCAGCGGATGCAATGGTAGCGGTTCGGGCTTCGTCTGCTTCAACTACGCGCCGAACGTCGCCGCGAACGCCAGCCACCTGACCTTCGACCTCACGGCGAACAGCGGCGCCTTCAACTTCGCGTCGACTGGCCCGCACCTGAAGATCCTGTGGACCAACAGCGGAACCGCGGACAACAAGGTCGGCGACCTGTTCTCGCAAGACATTCCGTTCTCGCATGAGACCGGCGCCGTGCCGGAACCGGCGACCTGGGCGATGATGATCGTCGGCTTCGGCCTCGCCGGCTCCGCCGTGCGTCGCCGCCGCCACGTCCTCGCCCACGCCTAACGGCGCGAGCCACGGCCGTAAGACAATTGAAGCCGCGCGATCCGTCGCGCGGCTTCTTTGTGTCTGGCCTCCGGCGAAGCGCGGGAAGACCCCACGCCAGATCCGCCCCCTCTGGGGGAGGATCTGAACGCAACATATCGTCAGCGCCTCGCGACCGAGAGCCCCCTCCCCTCACCCGACCTCTCCCCAACAACGGGGAGAGGAGATAGAGCTAGAATCCCTCTCCCTCGGGAGAGGCTAGGTGAGGGGCCGACGCGCAGCGGCGCGTCAGGTCTCGTCCCCACACTTCGTCATCCTCCGGTCAGCCGCAGGCTGATCCGGGGGACCCAAGCCGAGTTGCAAACCGACCACCACCCTATGGGTCCCCCGGATCTCGCTACGCGAACCTGGAGGATGACGAAGGTGAGGAGATGCTCCCCCTCTGGGGGAGCTGTCGGCGCAGCCGACTGAGGGGGACCGCGACTCCTTCAGCAACCCTCCGCCCCGCCAACGCGCGCCACTTCCCCCAGAGGGGGAGGATCTGGGCGCAACATATCGTCAGCTCCTGGCGACCGAGACACCTGCCCTCATCAAACTCGCACCATTGCGCTTTAGATCAGGATGAGGAAAGCTGCACAAAACTCCAAATAGAGCAGGCGGAATTGGAGGCGGAATGGAATTGGTTCTGCTGACGACCTTGGCGCTCGGCATCGCAGTATTCTTGATGCTAAGGCCACGAAGCTCCCCCTCTCCTGCGCTATCGGCCGCCGAGCCCCCACATTTGGTCCACCTTAGTGAAGACGGAGATCACGAGACCGACGTAGTGGGCGAGTCCCACTACCAGGATGCGTTGATCGCTATCTGTGGCGGCCGCACGCGAGAGGGGCACGAGCTCGAGTGCCAAGCGACCTTGAGGCTCGAGCCAGAAAATCCCAGCGACAGCAATGCGGTTGGCGTGTGGATCGAAGGCCGAAAAGTAGGTCACTTAACGCGCCAACTCGCGGCCACATTCAGCGCCGTAGCGCGTCGCAACGGCGCCTCTGAGGCGACCTGCGCCGCCTTGATCGTTGGCGGATGGGACCGAGGCGATAGCGTAGGGTATTTCGGCGTGAGGCTCGATCTATTCAACGAAGAGGAAATGGACGGCGAGCCCGAATAGAGGCGACGTTGACACCCGGATGGCGTGCCAGCGCCAAATATTGAGCCTCAGCCGCCATACCGTCGCAACGCTCCATCGTCACCGATCCAAAGCGTCCTGCTCCACCTGCTCTCTCAAAGCCTCCGCGCTGACCGATTCTGGCTCAAGCTTGCTATCGGCGATCTTGGGGGGCTTCGCCTGCCACGCCGTTAGGTAGCCGCCGACGTTGTCGTAAAACTCTGTCGACGCCTTGATCAGCTCGGTCACAATGATCTTGCGCTGGGCGAACTTGGCACCCAAGTCCTTCACTAGCAGCACTTCAAAAGAGAGAACGCTCATTCCCTCCCTGTCCTGATTTGCCAGCTCGGGGGCTTCCCTCAATTTCAATAACGGAAACTGAGTTGCTGCCGCTCGCCCCGGCCACAGCAGCCTAACGTGTACGTCGCGCGATGCTGTCTGGGCCAGTTGCCGTAGAAGCCAAGAGACCCTCGCCTTTGTGGACTGACGATCTGCAGGCGCCTTCAAGCGCATTTGGAGAGTGACAGCACGTTTGCGTAGGTCTGCCGAGATCTGAATCGGCGCAGCCGCGTCCGGGACCAAGAAGTGATTAGTTAAACAGGCCTCGCGGGTCAGCCCCTCCAAGGAAGCCTTCATGCGTATAGCCGGGTCACCCGCCTCCGCGCGCGACATCTGCACTTCGACATGATCACTCAATTGACGGCTGAGCACTGACGTCACTCGTTCAAGGGCCTGATGCCAAGCCCCCGCGACCTCTTGAGTCTCAGTCGCCCGCACAGCGGGAAGCGCTCCGGCAGCAACCTTGGCACAGAGATCGGCCCAAGCTGCCGGCATCTGATCAAACTCCTTCACGCCGGAGCTCGGATGCAGGAGGAACCGCTGAAGCTCGCTTAGCAGAAGCAACTGTTCGCGATCCGCGACCTCCCCTGTTTCTCTCAGCAGGTGAGCCTGCGTGATGACATAGCCCCATGACCAGTGGAACAAATCCACCTTCCGGGTGAGCGCTCCGCTGACAGACAGAGGATGGTGGGTCGGCAAAGATGCAAACTGGTTCGACAACGTAATTACGGCGTCAATACCGTTCAGCTTGGCCAAGTTGAGATAGGCCTCAATCTGCTCATTTGTGAGCTCGGCGGCGCCGACCTTTGCTTCGACCAACGCCGTCCAGCTCGACTTACCCGTACTCACCACGATCAGGCCATCCGGCCGATGTTTCGCTCCCGCGATAGCCTTGTGAAGCCCCACTTCCGTATAGGTCTCAATCTTCGCCCGCACTCCGACCCGCTGGTCCAGGCTCGCCATCATGGCTCGGCCAAACTCGCTGACGTTCTCTAGGCAGGCTAGGAAGATCGATAATGTCCGTCCTTCCTTCGAAGTGTCGGCAAGCACTGGGAACAGGCGCGACGGTTCGCCCCGCTGCAGGATCGATGGCAATTTAGTCATAGACAGCCCCCCAGACTACAACCGTTGCACGACTTCGGCCCGCCATCAACGCTAGGCCGTCATAACAAGTACCCCACACCCTTCCATTCCCCCACGTAACCATCCGAACACTCACCGGATAAGATCCCCGGGGAGGACACACCATGAACGCTGCCGCGATGAACGCGCTGCTGGCCAAGCAGAAGGCCGCGCATCTGCGCGACGGGGCGCCGAGCGCCGCCAAGCGGATCGAGCAGCTCAACCGCTGCATCGGCCTGCTGATCGACAACCGTAAGGCTATCGAGGACGCGCTGAACCAGGACTTCGGCTCGCGCAGCAAAGAGGCGACGGCCTTCACCGACATCGCCGCCTCCATCGGCCCGCTCAAGCACGCGCGCGATCACCTGACCAAGTGGATGGCCCCGGAGAAGCGCAAGCCCAGCCCGGCGATCCTGGGGCTATTCGGCGCCAAGGCGGAGATCCGCTTCCAGCCCAAGGGCGTGGTCGGGATCATCAGCCCCTGGAACTTCCCGGTGAACCTCACCTTCGCGCCTCTGGCCGGGGTGCTGGCGGCCGGCAACCGGGCGATGATCAAGCCCTCGGAGTTCACGCCCGCCACCTCCGAGCTGATGGCGGTGATGTTCGCCGGGGCGTTTTCCGACGAGGAGATCACCGTCGTCACGGGCGGGCCGGAGGTCGGCCAAGCCTTCTCAGGCCTGGCCTTCGACCACATGATCTTCACCGGGGCGACCAACATCGCCCGCCACGTGATGCGCGCGGCGGCCGACAACCTGGTGCCGCTGACCCTGGAGCTGGGCGGCAAGAGCCCGGTGATCCTCGGCAAATCGGCCGACATCGACGTGGCCTCGGCGCGGATCATGAACGGCAAGACGCTGAACGCCGGCCAGATCTGCCTGGCCCCCGACTATGTGCTGACCCCGCGTGAGAGCCTGGAGCCGTTCATCGCCGGGGCCCAGGGCGCGGTGGCTAAGATGTTCCCGACCCTCAAGGACAATCCCGACTACACCGCCATCGTCGCCCAGCGGCACTATGACCGGATCAAGGGGTATGTGGACGACGCCCGCGCCAAGGGCGCCCGCATCATCGAGCTGAAGCCGGACGGCGAGGACCTGACCCAGCAGGAGCATCGCAAGATCGCCCCGACCCTGATCATCGACCCGACCGACGACATGCTGGTGATGCAGGAAGAGATCTTCGGCCCGGTCCTGCCGGTGAAGACCTATAGCGGCATCGACGAGGCCATCGCCTACGTCAACAAAGGCGATCGCCCGCTCGGCCTGTACTATTTCGGGACCGACGCGGCCGAGCGCGAAAAGGTGCTGGAAGGCACCACCGCCGGCGGGGTGACGATCAACGACGTGGTCTTCCACGTGGCCCAGGAGAACCTGCCGTTCGGCGGGGTCGGGCCGTCGGGCATGGGCAGCTATCACGGCGTCGACGGCTTCCGCGAGTTCAGTCACGCCAAGTCGATCTACTCCCAGATCAAGGCCGACAAACCCCTCCAACAGATGCGTCCGCCCTACGGCCCGGCCATCCGCAAGTTCCTGGAAGGCCAGCTGAAGCGCTAGGCGGGGCGCCCCACACTCGTCATCCTCCGGTCGTCTGCAAGACGATCCGGGGGACCCAAGCCGAGTTGCAAACCGACCACCGCCCTATGGGTCCCCCGGATCTCGCTGCGCGAGCCCGGAGGATGACGAGGTGGGTGGTGGACGCGCCAAAATCCCTCTCCCTCGGGAGAGGCTTGGTGAGGGGGCGGCGCGCAGCGGCGCATCGGTCCCCCCTACGCCGAGGCCAAGCCCCGGCGGCGGCTGACCCGCACCGCCCCGCCGACCCCGGCGAAACCGATGATCATCATCGCCCAGGTCGCCGGCTCGGGCACCGCCGACACGCTGAGCGGCGAGGCGTCGAGCGTGGCGTTGTCGAAGGCCGCGCCGATCCCCGTGCCGCCGATCAGGATATGGAGCGGCTTGCCGAGGAAGCCGTCGCCAGCCCCGGTTTCGAACACCAGGCTGACGGTTCCAAAGCTCCCCGGCGCGATCATGATCGCGCTGGTCGCGTCGCTCAGCTGGGCGAAAATCTGGCCCGTGCCGTCGAGCAGCCCGCCCAGCAGACCGATCTGGAACCCGAAATCGCCCGTGGCGTCCTGCCGACGGCCAACGTCCATGGTCAGGGTATAGCGGGTGTTGGCCAAGATCGTGTGGCCGGCGACCTTCTGGGCCAGCATGGCGGGGTTCGAGGCTTTGGAAATGCCGTTCCCGTGCGCCCAACCGACGCCGGCGTGGGCCGCTTCATCGGTGAAGGAGGCTGCGGTCGGATTCCAATGGCCGGTCGAGGACCCGCCCGAGGCGCCCCAGCCAGTAGGGTTGCCGCCGGCGTGGCCGGGACGGAAGTCGCCGTCGGCCTGGGACCAGCCGGCGTTGAAGTTCGCGTTCTCGAGCGCCACGGTGGCGGCGTGAGCGGCTCCGGCGGCGCCCAGCAGGGCCGCGCCGACGACAGCCGGGCCAATAATCTTATGCATGGGTGATCTCCCCCAATGTTGAAGCCGCAGGATCGCGGCGGGTCGGGGGATCGATCGGGGATTTGGCGGCCGCTCGCCAAACCGCCTGCGACGAGCGGCCGCGGTTTCTGCGACGAACGGGCGGGATTCGCCTGTCAGGCGTGCGGGCAACAAAAAACGCCGCCCTGACGGACGGCGTTCATGTCGTCGATTGAGGCTAGGCCTACTCGCCCGAGCGCAGTTGCTCGCGGGCCTGGGCCAGCAGTTCGTCCATCTTCATCCGGACTTCGCCTTCGCTGACGGCGACGCCCGAGCCCTTCAGGTCCTCGAACACCTTGCGCAGCACGTCGTCGTCGCCGGGCAGCTCGAAGTCGGACTTCACCACCGCCTTGGCGTATTCGACAACGCTGTCTTCCCCCAGACCCATCAGGCCTGCAGCCCATTCACCCAGCATGCGATTGCGTCGCGCGCCGGCTTTGAATTCCTGCTCCTGGTCGAGCTCGTACTTCTTTTCGAAGCCACGCTCGCGATCGTCGAAGGTCGTCATGTGTTCCCCAGTAGGCGGTAGATCGGGCGTTGCATATCCCTTGCGTCGTTCCCTCGCAACGTAAACGCATCAACAGGCGATGCGGCGCTTACGCCGTTTGCGCCGCAGCGCCCGTTCCGCTAATTTTAACCGGCCTCAGATGAGCGAGAGGGCCTTCGAGTCGGAGCCGCGCGCGTTGGGATCAACCGCGCGCGTTTTTCTTTTCCGAACAATGGCCAAGCCCTCGCTCTGGGAGAAGGCGCATATGACCACCCGCCGCAAGAAGATCTACGAAGGCAAGGCCAAGATCCTCTACGAGGGCCCGGAGCCCGGCACCCTTATTCAGTATTTCAAAGACGACGCCACAGCATTCAACGCCCAAAAGAAAGCAATTCTTGAGGGCAAGGGCGTCATCAACAATCGTATCAGCGAATACGTCATGGTGAAGCTGAACTCCATCGGGGTCCAGAATCACCTGATCCGTCGTCTGAACCTGCGCGAACAGCTCATCCGCGAGGTGGAGATCATTCCGCTGGAAGTCGTTTGCCGCAACGTGGCGGCCGGCAGCCTGTCGCAGCGCTTCGGCCTGCCCGAGGGCCAAGCCCTGCCGCGCTCGATCATCGAGTTCTATCTGAAGGACGACAAGCTCAACGACCCGATGGTCGCCGAGGAGCACATCACCGCCTTCAACTGGGCCTCGACCCAGGAGATCGACGACATGATGGCCCTGACCCTGCGGGTGAACGACTTCCTGACCGGCCTGTTCGCCGGCGTCGGCATCACCCTGGTCGACTTCAAGGTTGAATTCGGCCGGGTCTACGAGAACGACTTCGCCCGGGTGATCCTCGCCGACGAGATCAGCCCTGATTCCTGCCGCCTCTGGGACACCCAGACGAACGAGAAGCTGGACAAGGACCGCTTCCGCCGCGACATGGGCGACGTCATCGAGGGCTACACCGAAGTGGCCCGCCGGCTCGGCATCATGAAAGAGATGCCGACCGTCATCCAAGGAGGTCTCCACTAGTGCGCGCTAAAGTTCATGTGTTCCTGAAACCCGGCGTGCTCGACGTCCAGGGCAAGGCCGTCGAGAACGCCTTGCACGGCTTGGGCTGGCCGCAGGTCGAAGGCGTGCGCGTCGGCAAGACCATCGAGTTCGACCTGAAGGCCGAGAACGCCGAGCAGGCCGAGGCCGAGGTCAAACAGATGTGCGAGAAGCTGCTCGCCAACACCGTGATCGAAAGCTACCGGGTCGAGGTGGCGTGAGGGCCTCGGCGCTTCTCGCGCTGATCCCACTGCTCGCCCTTGCCGCCTGCGCGCCGGAACCACCCCCGGCGCGCCCAAGGCTGGCGCTCGATTGCAGCCTTCCCTATGAGACGCTCGCCGCCAAGGTCCTGGCTCAGCCCGGCCTGAAGCCCGCGCCGCAGGAGCGCGGCGAGCCCTATCGCTTCTACAATATGGAAGGCGGTGGCGAGGCGTTCGTCCTGACGCAGGCCGGCGCGCCCGGCCACCCGGCGATCCTCAAGCAGGAAGCCGTCCAGGAAAACGGCCGCAAGGTCATGCAGAACACCGGCTGCCCCTACGGGGACAAGGCTGGATTTGACCAGGTGATGGCCTATCTGCAAAGCCTCAGCGCCAGATGATCCGCACGCCAGATGCGGCACATCCCCCTCTCCCCTTTTCTGACGAAATCGCCTAGAGAACCGCCCATGAAAGCTGCCGTCATCGTTTTCCCCGGTTCCAACTGCGACCGCGACTGCAAGGTCGCCATCGAGCGCTCGACGGGCGCCAAGGTGGACATGGTCTGGCACGGCGACACCGCCCTGCCCTCGGGCCTGGATCTGATCGTGCTGCCGGGTGGGTTCTCCTACGGCGACTACCTGCGCTGCGCGGCCATGGCTTCGCTGTCGCCGGTGATGGCCGAGGTCCGCGCCGCGGCCGAACGCGGCGTCGCCACCGTCGGCATCTGCAACGGCTTCCAGGTGCTGACCGAGGCCAAGATGCTGCCGGGCGCCCTGCTGCGGAACGAGAAGCTGAAATACGTCTGCAAGCCGGTCGGCCTGGAAGTCACCAACGCCCAGACCCGCTTCACCGCCGCTTATAACGGCCGCCGCGAAGTCGAGATGACGGTCGGCAACGGCGAAGGCAACTTTTTCGCCGACGAGGAAACCCTCGACCGGCTGGAGGGCGAGGGCCAGGTGGTCTTCCGCTACCTCGACAACCCGAACGGGTCGTCGCGCGCCATCGCCGGCATCGTCAACGGCAAGGGCAATGTCCTGGGCCTGATGCCCCACCCGGACCGCGCCTTCGAAGAAGAACTCGGCTCGGCCGACGGCGCCCTGCTGTTCCAGAGCGCGCTCGCCAGCGCCTAGTTTCGGGCCAAGCCAAGATCTGAGAACGCCCGCGCGTCGCCATCGTCGGTGACGCGCCCGACGCCGCACGTCGGTAACAGCTATCAAAACAACGTTCGGTTCGCCGTACTCGTCACCAACGAGAACAAGGCGCCGTCACTGGCGGACGCCATACGGGAGGACCGAATATGAGCGACGGCTCCATCGACATCGCCCAAGAGGCGCGCCGGCAGGTAAGCGAAATTCCGCTGGGCCAGCTGGACCCGGCCCAGCCTGAACTCTTCAGCGGCGACGCCATGTGGGAGCACTTCGCGCGTCTGCGCCGCGAAGACCCTGTGCATTTCACGGCCGAGAGCGCCCATGGCCCCTACTGGTCGATCACCAAATACAACGACATCATGGCCGTCGACACCAATCATCAGGTGTTCTCTTCGGCCGATGGCATCGTCCTACAGAGCCTGGAGTCCAAGGCCGAGAACGCTGGGCGCCCGAGCCGGCCGTCCTTCATCTCCATGGATCCGCCCAAGCACGACGTGCAGCGCAAGGCGGTCAGCCCGGCCGTGGCGCCCGCCAACCTCCACCTCATGGCCCCGGTGATCCGCGAGCGGGCCGGCGCCATCCTCGACGCTCTGCCGATCGGTGAGGAATTCGACTGGGTCGACCTGGTCTCCAAAGAGCTGACGGCCATGACGCTGGCCACGCTCTTCGACTTCCCCTTCGAGGATCGCCGCAAGCTCACCTACTGGTCGGACATGATGACCAACCCGCCCGGCCACGGGGTCTGCGAGAGCTGGGAGCAGAAGCGCCGGGAGATCGGCGAGTGCTTCGACGCCTTCGACGGCCTGTGGAACCAGCGCATCAACGCCCCGCCGCAGTCCGACATGATCTCCATGCTGGCCCATGCCGAGGCCACCCGGGACATGGATCCCCACGAGTACCACGGCAATGTCACCCTGCTGATCATCGGCGGCAACGACACGACCCGGAACACCATCTCCGGCTCGATCTACGCGCTGAACAAGAACCCGGAGCAGTACGCCAAGCTGAAGGCCAACCCCGCCCTGATCCCCTCGATGGTCTCCGAGACCATCCGCTGGCAGACGCCGCTGGCGCACATGGCCCGCACGGCGACGGAGGACTTCGAGCTCGGCGGCAAGCTGATCCGCAAGGGCGACCGGGTGGTGATGTGGTACGTCTCGGGCAACCGCGACGACGAGGTCATCGCCAATCCCGACAGCTACATCATCGACCGCGAGCGGCCGCGTAACCACCTGTCGTTCGGCTTTGGCGTGCACCGCTGCGTCGGCAACCGGCTGGCCGAACTGCAGCTCACCATCATCTGGGAAGAGATCCTGAAGCGCTTCCCCAGCATCGAGGTGGTGGGCGAGCCGTTGCGCACCCACTCGGTGTTCGTGAAGGGCTACGAAACCCTGCCGGTGATCATCCACGGCCGTAACTGATCGAAGCTGGGCGGCGAGCTAGTCCTCGTCGCCCTCTTCGTCGCCGATCGCCTCGGTGACGAGCTTACGCCACACCGGATCGGTGTCGTCGACCAGATCGACGTCTTCCAGCAGGGCGACCGCGCCGCCGCCGTCCGGCGTGACCAGGCCCAGCACCTCCATGGTCTCGCCGTCCTCGGTGTCGTGCGCCTCGGCCTGGACCACGATCGCGGCCTCTTCGCCGTCGTCGGTCCACCAGATCACCGGCTGCGGCAGCTCCATGTCGATGGGCCGGCCGTTCTGCGTGTCACCCAGCGCGAAGATCGCCACCCGCCGCTGCACGTCGTCCAGCGTCGCCAGCACCCCGACGAAGGGCTTCAGACGCGTCCAGTCGTCGACATCGAAGCCGGTGTCGTCGAAGCTTGGTTGTTCGTCGCTCATCAATCTGCCTCCACCGCATCCCGCACCGATCTCCACCCTGCGGGTAAAGACCAGATCAATGCGGTCGCCCACCACGCTCAACTCTAGCTGATCGCCATCCTGGCCGCTCGCGCCGCATGCCGGGATGTGCTCTGATTTTCGCGATCAGGGAGCAACGCAATGCCGACTTCCGTAAAAGACCTGCTTGCCGCCGCCAACGAGGCCGTGCCGCGGATCAGTCCCGCCGAGGCGAAGAAGCTCATCGCACACGAGAACGCGTTGGTCGTCGATGTGCGCGACCCGCCGGAGGTCGCCGCGACCGGAAAGGTGAAGGGCGCGATCAACATCTCGCGCGGCATGATCGAGTTCCGCGCCGACTCCGATACGGCGTCCTACGATCCCGCGTTCCAGAAGGACCGCCCGATCATCCTCTACTGCGCTTCGGGCGGGCGTTCGGCCTTGGCCGGCAAGGCGCTGAAGGAGATGGGATACGGGCGCGTTCAGAACCTGGGCGGGTTCAAGGACGCCTCGGAGGGCGGGCTCGACATCGAACCGGCCTAGCGATCAGGCCGGGGTCGGCGGAACGGCGGGAAGCTCGGTCGGCGGCGTGTGCTTTTCGCCGAGCACCACCACGAGGCTGCCGACGAGGATCAGCAAGCCGCCAGCCCCCAACGCGAACGTCAGGTGATCGCCAAACAGCAGCACCCCGATCGCCGCGCCCATCAGCGGCTCGATATTGATGAAGACCCCGGCGCTGGCGCTGCCCACCCGCGCCGATCCGTATTGCCAGGCCGCGGTGGCCAGCAGGGTCGAGAATACGCCCTGCCCGACGATGCCCGCCCATGCCGCGGGGCTGAGGTCGAGCCTGGGCGCGCCATGCATGAAAAAGGCGATGGGCAGGATGGTCGCCGCCGCCACGACGATGGTCACGGCTGGAATGGCCATGGGGCTCGCTCCGATCGGGGCTTTGCGCACCACGAAGAGCCAGGCCAGGAAGATCAATAGCGCCGCCAGCGACAGCGCCACGCCAACCAGCGTTCCCGCGCTCCCCGGCTTTCCAGCGATCAGAAGCGCCCCCAGGGTCGCGGCCGCGACACCCACCCAGGACGCCGGGCTGACCCGCTCGCCGAGGAACCTGGCGCTGAGCGCGATCAGGGCGGGCATCACCCCGACCAGCAGCGCCGCGAGGGTGACGCTGACCCGCGCCAGCCCCTCGAATTGCACCAGGAAGGCGACGCCGTAGAGCGCGCCGGCCAGCAACACCACCGGCGAGCCAAACAGCGCGCGCGTCTGGCGGTCGCGCAGGGCGAAAGGCAGCGCCGCCAGGGCGGCGACCGCGAAGCGCAGCAACACGACCTGCGCCGCATCGGTTTCGCGCAGCGCCAGCTTGCCCAGCGGAAAGCCCATGCCCCAGAAGACGCCAGCGGCGGCGAGCGCAAGAAAGGCGAGGCGTTTCATACCCGCTTCCTGCCGTATTCGTCCCGCGAAGGCGAGAGACGGCGTGCTCCGCCTCCAGCGGCCCGATTGTCAAACCCAGGCGCCTGCGATCTAGTCCACGGCTCAGGACGACGGAGACCGAACATGGCTGAGAAAATGACGAACTTCGTCGCCGAGTGCCGCGCGCTGCGAGGCCAGTCCGATTGGCCCGCGCAGATCGCCGGCGCGATGAAGCGGCTGCTGGCCGCCGGCGACCTCACCGGAGAACTCCGCAGCGAGTTGGAACCGGGACAGCTTGCGAAGATCTATGTCCAGTCGCCGGATCTGACGATCTACTCGGTCTGGAGCGAGGGAGGCCTGCGCGGCCCGCCTCACGACCACGCCACCGATGCGATCATCGGACTGGTCGAGGGGGTCGAGCAGTACAAGACCTATCAGGTGGACGGGGAGCATTGCGTCGAGACCGGGCTAAGGCGCGTCACGGCGCCGGCGGTGGCGGTCCTTGGCCAAGAGGCGATCCATGCCATGTGGAATGAGCCGGGCGAGACCGGCCTGTCCCTCCACGTCTATGGCAACGCTCATTTCGAAGCGCCCGACCGGCGGATGTGGGACCCGCAGACCTATGTCGAAACCGCATTCGACCACCGCCAGCAGTTCAAGTGGACCAAGGAACTGACGGCGGCCGGCCAGGCGCCGATACCTGCGATTTAGTGGAGGGTGGCTGACGCCTCCTCCCCGTCCCACATCCGCACCGGCATCGGGAAACCCGCATTGCCGAGCGCGATATTCAGGGTGCGCGCCAGCAGCATCGGCGCCTCGCGCGTCCTGACCAGGGGCGTCAGCAATTGCATGGCGACCTCGGGCGCGACCCGCGCCAGGCCGCAGGCCAGCACCACCCGCTGTTCGTCATGAGAATAGCCGCTGCAGGCCACGCAGTGGACCTGCATGGCGCGGGCGGCCTCGCGCTCGATACGCTCCATCATCGCGACGAACACCGAGGCGACCGGCCTGGACGCCACGTGGGTGAGGCTGGGCGCGATCAAGGCGCGCGGCTCGTCACCGACCATCCGCGCGCGGGCCCAGGTGCGCAGCCCCGCCAGGACCAGCTGTTCGGAGAGCGCCAGCCCGGCGGGTCCGATCCGCAGACTGGCGGCGGCGAGAGGTCCAGGTCGCATGGGGCGCTCCATATCAATTTGCTAATGACTCTCAATATCGATAAGCACGATACCATCGACGGTCAATGGCGCGCCGCGCGTCTGACCTGCGGCTTTGTCATGACCTGACGTCATGCACTAAGCAGTCCCCCGACTCCGCTGAGAGCGGCGCAAGGGAGCGGTCATGCAACATCGGATGGGTCTTGGAGAGCTGCTGGACACGGACGGCGCGCTGGTCGAGCGCGGCTGGGCCACCCAGGAGGTCCGCCGCTACAGCCGATCCGTGCTCAAGTCCCCCGATCCGCGCATCAAGGAATGGGACTATTACTGCGTCCTGACCGACGAGTTCGGCATCGCCCTGACCGTGGCCGACAACGGCCATATGGGCTTTCTCGGCGTCTCGTGGATGGACTTCCGCGCGCGCAGCTTCGTCAACGGCGGCGTCGGGACCCCGGCTCCGAACGGCGCGATGGACCTGCCGTCCAGCGCCGACCACGGCGACATCGTCCAGGTTCATCCGAAGATGCAGATCGCGTTTCGCCATGAACCGGGCGGCCGCCGCCTGACCATCGACGCCCCGGGCTTCGATAAGGGCCGCGGGATTTCCGGCGAGCTTTGGCTAGCCCAGCCGCCGATGGACCGGATGGTCATCGCCACCCCGTTCCCGGAGGTCCCAGAGGCCTTCTACTACAATCAGAAGATCAACTGCCTGCAGGCCAGCGGCCACATCGACTATGCCGGCGAGCGCTACGACTTCGCACCGGAGCAGGCCTTCGGGGTGCTGGACTGGGGCCGAGGCGTCTGGACCTTCGACAACACCTGGTACTGGGGCTCGGCCTCGGGCCTGGTCGACGGCAAGCCGTTCGGCTTCAACATCGGCTACGGGTTTGGCGACACCTCGGCGGCCAGCGAGAACATCCTGTTCTTCGACGGCAAGGCCCACAAGCTGACCGAGTTGACGTTCCATCTGCCGCAAGGCGCCCACGACAGCGCGCCCTGGCGCTTCACCTCCAGCGACGGGCGCTTCGAGATGACCTTCGAACCGATCGTCGACCGCGCCGCGTCCTTCGCGATGGGCGAGATCAGCTCGGCCCAGCATCAGGTGTTCGGCCGGTTTTCCGGCCAGGTGGTGCTCGACGACGGCGTGCGCCTGCAGATCCGCGACCTGATCGGCTTCGCCGAAGAGGTCCATAACCGCTGGTGATCAGGCGCCGCGTCCGGCCGCCAGCGCCCGCCTGACCTCATCAGGCGCCACCGATGGGCCGAACCGGCGGGTCAGCCGCTCCAGCGGTCCGCGCATGACGTTCGCGGCCTGACTGGGAACGCTGAAGAAGCGCGCCGCCATGTAGTACTGATACGTCACGACCCTGCGGGCATGCTCAGGCCCGATGCGTTCCAAGAGCGCTCCGAGTTCGGGCGGCAACTCCCGGTCTTCGGGGGGCAGGAAAAGCAGCCCGATCTCCCGACGCGCCGCCGGGCCGATCCCTCCCAAGCGCTCGAACACGGCATGGGCCTCGCTACGCGCGTCGGCCGCCAGCAACGTCTTGGCCTTCAGAAGCAGCACGTAGTTCTCGAATTCCGATCCAGGCTCACACAGCTTCAGGCCTTCGTCATAGAGACGCCACGCCGCCTCGAGATCGCCGCGATAGGCTTGAAGCTGCGCCAGAATCGGAAAGGCGGCGGCGAACGCCGTGCTGCCGGCGAAGGCCGCTTCGGCCAGCTCCTCGGCCAGGGCGACATGGCCGCGATGGACGGCGAGCAGCAGATCGGCCGCCGCCAGGCTGAAGACCGGATCGCCGACCAAGGCCGGCAGGCAGGCGAACACCAGCGCCTCGATCTCGTCCTCGACCTTGGCCAGCCGCACCGGATCGAACACCTCGCCGCCTGTCCCCAGGACCAGATTGGCGAAGAGTTGCATCGCCCACATCAGCATGGCCCGCGGCTCGGCGGGGTCGAGCGCCCGCGCGCGGAGGAGTTGGTCCTTGTTCACCTGCCAAACCCCGCCGGCCCCGCCCAGCAAGATCGACGCGCCGTGCATTCGCAACTGAAGCGGCTCGTCCGTCGGCCCCGGCGCGGCGTCCCCCCCTCCGGCGACATGCCGCCATAGCGCGGTGACCAGATTGTCGGCGAGGGCGGCGATCTGCGCCTGGTCGATCGGATCGCAGAACACCTCGCGGTCCGCGCCGACGATCTGGCCGCCTGGAACCGCCCGGAGCACGAAGGCCGCGTGCAGACGGTCCCGCCCGCCGTGGAAGCTGCCTTCGACGACGAACCGGCCCGCCGCCGCGTGCTCCGCCTTGGCGGTGCGCGCCTCCAGCGCGGCCTTCAGGGTGCGTAGGACCGTCTTGGCCTCGGCCCCGCCGCCCGCCTGGTCCAGGCCGCGGATCGCGCCCACCCCGATCAGCCCATCCTGACCGGCGGCCTCCTGCTGGGCCGGCGCGATCCAGACGTAGCCCTCGCCGTACTGGGTGGAGATGAACCGGCGCACCCGGCCGTGGTCGTTCAGCTTCCGGCGCAGCCGGTTGATGACGAAATCCACATTGCGGTCGGAGCCCTCCGACCCCAGGGCCGACAGCAACTGATCCCGGGTCAGCAGTCGTTGGGGCCGCTCGACGAACAGCAGCAGCAGGGCGCGCTCCTGGCGCGTCAGCCGCACCGCCGCTCCGTCGTCGCGCTGGGCGACCAGGAAGCCGTCGTCAAAGGTCAGGTCGTGAAAACGAATACGTTCCATGGCCCGCACATCCTTCACGGAGTCGTTGAGGCCGCCCGCTCAAATACTGGCACAACAATCGGCCTCTATAGGACTGCACGGCGATTAAACCAAGCCGCGCGCCGCGGCCCTGAAATCCATAGGAGCTAGTCATGCATCGCTTGATTGTTTCGACTTTCGCCCTACTCGCCCTGATAGGAACCGCCGCACATGCCGAGCAGGGAACCATGCGCGTGCAGGTGCAAGACCTCAACCTCAACGCCGCGCCTGGGGCTCAAATCGCCCTGCGGCGCATCAAGTCGGCCTCGACCGTCTTCTGCGGCGGCGTGGTGACCCATCCCGTGGGTTCGGACTTGGCCGAGACGGCGTGCAGCAAGGCCATGACCGCCAAGGCGGTCGCCCAGCTGAACGCCCCGCTGGTCACCGCCCTCCACAGCCCGCAAAGCCAGGAGGGCGCGACCAGACTCGCCCAGCGCTGAGCGCCGGTTCAGGCCTGCTGCTGCTTCAGCGGCAGCAGCGCCAGGAAGCTGACCAGGGCGGCGACGGCCAGATAGATCCCGACCGGGACCAGGCCGCCCTGATTGGACAGCGCCTGGGCGACCATCGGGGTCAGGCCGCCGCCAATGATGCCGCCGACATTGAAGGCCATCGAGGCGCCGGTGTAGCGCACCCGGGCCGGGAACAGTCCCGGCAGGAAGGCGCCCAGCGGGCCATAGACGAAGCCCATGGTCAGCAGGGCCAGCGACAGGAACGCCCAGCAGGCGAGCAGCGAGCCTGAGCCCATCATCGGCGCGATCAGGGCGCCGACCGCAACCGCCATGACGCAGCCCGACATCAGGACGCGGCGCGGGTTGGTGGCGTCGGACCAGTAGCCGGCGATCACGATGCCCAGCGCCATGAAGCCGATGGCGCCGAGCTGTATGCCCAGGAAGGTCTCGCGGCTGTAGCCCAGGGTCTGGACGCCGTAGCCCAGCGCAAAGGCGGTCGCGAGATAGAAGGTGGCGAAGCAGGCGACGACCGCGAAGGTGCCGGCCAGGGTCGGCGCGAGGTGGCGCTTGAACAGCTCGGCCAGCGGCACTGCGGAGGGCTTTTCCTCCTCCAGCGCCTTGGAGAAGGCCGGCGTCTCGGTGAGTTTCAGCCGCACCCAGAGGCCGACGCCGACCAGCAGGACGCTGCCCAGGAACGGGATCCGCCAGCCCCAGGCCTGGAACTGCTCGGGGGTGAGCAGCACGCCGAGGAGCAGGAACAGGCTGTTGGCGGCGATGAAGCCGACCGGCGCCCCGAGTTGCGGGAACATGCCGTAGCGCGCGCGCCAACCGGGCGGAGCGTTCTCGACCGCCAGCAGGGCCGCGCCGCCCCATTCGCCGCCGAGACCAAAGCCCTGGCCGAAGCGCAGCACGCAGAGCAGCACCGGCGCCAGCCATCCGGCCTGGGCGTAGGTCGGCAGGAAGGCGATGGCCACGGTCGATCCGCCCATCAGCATCAGCGAGGCGACCAGGGTCGACTTGCGCCCGATGCGGTCGCCGAAGTGGCCGAACACGATCGCGCCCAGCGGACGGGCGAAGAACGCCACGGCCATGGTCGCGTAGGACGACAGCAGTTGCATCGAGGGCGAGGCCGAGGGGAAGAACAGCGGGCCGAACACCAGCGAGGCGGCGGTGGCGTAGATGTAGAAGTCGTAGAACTCGACCGCCGTCCCGACCAAGCTCGCCGTCAGGACCCTACGCGTCGACGGCGCCGTCGCCGCCGCTGAACTGCTCGCCATGCTATCCCCCACCTATGTGCGAACGGCTTCGCGCCTGGGACGCCGCAGGTCAAGTCGCCAGCGACGGGGCGCCGCGCTTGCCTTGCCCGTCCTGGTCGGCCAGATGGGGCCGCGCCACGCGCGGCGCGAGCTCGGACCTTGCCGCCCATGTCCTCGACCATCGAGCCGTTCCACGCCATCGCGATCAGCGCGATCGCCCATCAGCTGAAGAGCCAGGGGCGCTCGGTCATCCACATGGAGTTCGGCCAGCCCTCGACCGGCGCGCCCAAGGCGGCGATCGCCGCGGCCCACAAGATCCTCGACACCGACCCGATGGGCTATTGGGAGAGCCCGGAGCTGAAGGCGCGGATCGCCCGGCACTACAAGGAGGTCTATGGCGTCGAGGTTCGCGCGAACCAGCTGATCCTGACCTGCGGCGCCTCGCCGGCCCTGGTGCTGGCGCTGTCGTCCTGCTTCTCGCCGGGCGACCGGGTGGCCTTGGCGCGGCCGGGCTATGTCGCCTACCGCAACACCCTGAAGGCCCTGCACATGGTTCCGGTGGAGCTGGCCTGCGGACCAGAGGAACGCTTCCAGCTCAGCGCCGCGCGGCTCGCCGCCCTGGATCCCGCCCCGGCCGGGGTGATCTTGGCCAGCCCCGCCAACCCGACCGGCACCATCATCCCCGCCGCCGAACTGGAAGCCATCGCCCAGGTCTGCCGCGAGCGCGGGATCAAGATCATCTCCGACGAGATCTATCACGGGCTGAGCTATGTCGAGCCGGCCAGTTCGATCCTGGAGTTCGAGCCGAGCGCCCTGGTGGTGAACAGCTTCTCGAAATATTTCAGCATGGCCGGCTGGCGGCTCGGCTGGCTGCTGAACCCGCCCGAGCATGTCGAGCGGGCGCGGGCCTTCATGGGCGCGCTGTTCCTGACCCCGCCGTCGCTGGCGCAGCACGCGGGGCTGGCGGCGATGGACAGCCGTGAGGAACTGGAGGGCCACATCGAGGTCTACCGGCGCAACCGGACCCTGCTGCTGGAGGCCCTGCCTGATCTGGGTCTCGACGCCATCGCCCCGCCGGACGGCGCCTTCTACATCTATGCCGACGTCGGCCACCTGACGCGCGACAGCCTGGAGTTCTGCCAGACCCTGCTGCGCGACACCGGCGTCGCCACCGCGCCGGGCGTCGACTTCGACCCGGTCGAGGGCGGGCATTTCATCCGCATGAGCTTCGCGGTCTCGACGCCGGAGATCGAGGAGGCGCTAAGGCGCCTGAAGCCGTGGTTCACGAGCCGCAAGCGCCTGAGCGCCTGACGACGCTACTTCTTGGGGGTGATCGGCGAGAGGAACGACTTGGTCGCTTCGGCCGGCTTGTCTTTCACGGTCTTCGGCTTTCGGACTTCGCGATTGCTCTTCTTTTGGCCTTTGGCCATGGGACGTTCCTTTCAAGAAACGGGATGAACCCGGGTGTTCAGACGTCGGTCGCGCGCGCTTCCGCGGACGCGGCGAGCGCCAGTTGCGAGCGCTTGCGGGCATAGGTCTGATCGGTGGTGAAGGCGCTGACCGCGCGCCGGTGATGGCGGTCGCGCTCCAGCGAATGGAATTGCTGTCGCAGCAGGCGGAAGACCCAGACCTCGGCCCCGACCTCGTCGCTTGCGGTCATCGCCAACGCCCGGGCGGCGGCCAGGGTTTCCTGCACCAAGGCCTGAGCCTCGTTGGCGTCGCGCGTCATGCGGTTCGCCCAATCGAGAAGACGCGGCTCCAGCGCCATGATCTCCTGGCGCTTCTCCTGAGACAGGGCCGTCATGCGCAGACCGCCAGCGCCCAACGCCCTTCGGACTGCAACCGAAGGGGACCTTCTTTGATCGGCGTCATACTTGCGGCTTTCCGGAGCGGAGGCGAAGACGCGCGACGCACGTCGGTTTGCACCCTTCCCGACCACCGGCCGGCATCCGTTGTGGGAACCTACCATGTCGCCGCCCGAACGGCGCATGATATCGCCAGGGCCCACCCGGCCGGAGACAGACCTCTTTACGGGATTTTCTGGCGGACGTCCGGCCGAGCGCCCATACTCCCAGCGTGCGCCGTCGAACCTGCGCCGCCAGCCAAACGGTTGAGCCTGTTCGACGCGGCGCCCCTTCGAGACAACAATGCCCACGCTCTTCATCGCGTCCGCCGCCTGCGTGCTGGCGGCGATCGGCGTTTCCGCCTTCTTCGCCCTGCGCCGACCGGGACGTCGACATTGAGTCCGGCCAAGCGCGCCACCGCGCCGGTCCGCACCTTCCGGGCCAGCCTGCGCGGCGGCGTGTGGGAAGTGACCCGCGACTACGTCTTCTACGGCGACTACCTGACCCGCGAGGAAGCGATCGACGGCGCCTGCAAGGCGGCGCGCTCCGTCGAGGCGTCCGGCGGGTCGGCCCGCGTCATGGCGACACCCAGCGACACGGTCATCGCCCACCAGATTCCGCGCTTCAAGCCATGAGCGGCGGCGGCGCCCCCGAGGCCCCCGCGCCAGAGCCATGCATTGGCGTGCACGTCGTTGCACGCCAATGCGCACCCGCATCGGAAGGACTACGTTAGATTGGCGTGGCAGCTCGGCGTCCACGCGTCGCCGAATGGGTGAGGCGCGAACGCTCGGAGTTTCGCGCCTCCAGCGTAGCGCCGTCCCTGGGGGGGCGGCGCCACGCACCCCCTCCCGAACCCCTTCATTCAAGCCCGTAGCTGCATCAAGACCGCGGGGCGCTTAGGCCTGCGGACCGGCTGGAAACCAGCGCTTGGGCGCGGCGCGCGGCCGCAAGGCGCATTCCAGGGCCTCTGCCCTATCGCGCACCGCGCCGAGTCCGGCTATTACGCGCGCATGAGCGCTCAGCCTGCAAAGACCCTCCGCGAAACCGCCGCCGAGTACGGCCTGAAGTCGGAAGAATACGACGTCATCCTGCAACGCCTGAACCGGGAGCCGAACCCAGTCGAACTGGGCGTGTTCTCGGTGATGTGGAGCGAGCACTGCTCCTACAAATCCAGCAAGAAGCACCTGGGCAAGTTCCCGACCACGGGCCCCCGCGTGATCTGCGGACCAGGTGAGAACGCCGGCGTCATCGACATCGGCGACGGCCAGGCCTGCATCTTCAAGATGGAGAGCCACAACCACCCGTCCTACATCGAGCCCTATCAGGGCGCGGCGACCGGCGTCGGCGGCATCATGCGCGACGTCTTCACCATGGGCGCGCGCCCCATCGCCCTGCTGAACGCCCTGCGTTTCGGCGATCCCAGCCATCCGAAGACCAAGCGCCTGGTGTCGGGCGTGGTCAGCGGCATCGGTGGCTACGGCAACTGCGTGGGCGTGCCCACCGTGGCCGGCGAAACCAATTTCCATCGCGGCTATGACGGCAACATCCTGGTCAACGCCATGTGCGTGGGCCTGGCCGACGCCGACAAGATCTTCTACTCGGCCGCCCCGGCCGCCGGCCTGCCGGTCGTGTACTTCGGTTCGAAAACCGGCCGCGACGGCATCCACGGCGCGACCATGGCCTCGGCCGAGTTCGACGACGCCTCCGACGAAAAGCGCCCGACCGTCCAGGTCGGCGACCCCTTCGCCGAAAAGCTGCTGATCGAAGCCACCCTGGAGCTGATGGCTTCGGGCGCGGTGGCCGCCATCCAGGACATGGGCGCGGCGGGCCTCACCTCTTCGTCGGTCGAGATGGCCGGCAAGGGCGGGGTCGGCATCGAGCTCAACCTCGACATGGTGCCCCAGCGCGAAGACGGCATGAGCGCCTATGAGATGATGCTGTCGGAAAGCCAGGAGCGCATGCTGGCGATCCTGAAGCCCGGCCGCGAGGCCGACGGCCAGCGCATTTTCGAGAAGTGGGGCCTGGACGCCGCCACCATCGGGATCACCACCGACACCGGCCACATGGTGCTGAAGCACCAGGGCGAGATCGTCTGCGACGTGCCGCTGGCCCCGCTGTTCGACGACGCCCCGCTGTATGATCGTCCGTGGGTCGCGACCCCGGCCCAACCGCGCCTTAGCCCCGCCGACGTGCCGACGCCCGCCGACTACGCCGACGCGGTGCTGAAGCTGATGAGCGCGCCGGACATGGCCTCCAAGCGCTGGCTGTGGGAGCAGTATGATCGCCACGTCATGGCCGACACCCTGGAAGACAGCGCCACCGGCGCCGACGCCGGGATCGTGCGCGTGCACGGCTCCAGGAAGGCCCTGGCCGTCACCTCCGACTGCACCCCGCGCTATGTGCTGAACGACGCCTATGAGGGCGGCAAGCAGGTGGTCGCCGAAGCCTGGCGCAACCTGACCGCGGTCGGCGCCGATCCGATCGCCATCACCGACAACCTGAACTTCGGCAACCCCGAGCGCCCCGAGATCATGGGCCAGATCGTCCGCGCCATCGAAGGCATGGCCGAAGCCTGCCGGGCGCTCGACTTCCCGGTCGTGAGCGGCAACGTCTCGCTCTACAACGAGACCAACGGCCAGGCCATTCCGCCGACCCCGACGGTCGGCGCCGTGGGCCTGATCCCCGACTATGCGCGCCGCGCCGACTTCGCGGGCATGAAGGCGGGCGACGCCCTGGTGCTGGTGGGCGACACCACCGGCGAGCTGGGCGCCAGCATGTACCTGCGTGAGATCGTCGGTCGTGAGGACGGCGCCCCGCCGCCGGTCGATCTGGCGCAGGAGCGCAAGGTCGGCGACATCATCCGAAACTTGATTCTCTCCGGCCAAGTCACTGTCGTGCATGACCTTTCGGATGGCGGCCTGATCGCCGCCGCCGCCGAGATGGCGCTGGCCTCCAAGCTCGGCCTGCGCCTGACGGCGCCGGAAGGCGTCGCCGTTCACGCCGCCCTGTTCGGCGAGGACCAGGCCCGTTACCTGATCGCCGTGAGCGACGCGGCGGCCGTGCTGGACGCCGCCAAGGCGGCTGGTGTGACCGCGAGCGTGATCGGCCAGGCCGGCGGCGAAGACATCGCCGTCGAGGGCCTGTTCACCCTGCCGCTCGCCAAGCTCCGGGACGCCCACGAGGGCTGGATGCCGGCCTATATGGGCGGCTAGGACACATTAAAACCGGCGGCCGATTGGATCGGCCGCCGGCGCTCTATGTCTCTGCCTTGTTCTCGACGTCCGCCTAGACGGCCCGCGACGTCGACGGCCGCGCCCGGTTTGACCGGATCGCCGCACCCAGACCAAAGAAACCGATAATCATCATCGCCCAGGTCGCCGGCTCGGGAACCGCGCTCACGGGCGGAATCACCGGAGGCGTGACGGTCGGCGGCTCGGGCGTGACCGGCGGTATCGGCGGACCTGGCGGGATCAGCGGCACGACGGGCGGCCCGACCGGCGGAACCGGGGGACCAACAGGCGGAACGGGGGGACCGACAGGCGGCTCGACCGGCGGAACCGGAGTCTCTCCGCCGCCACCGGGCGGTTGACCACCGCCACCGCCACCGCCGCCACCACCGCCAAAGCCGCCGCCGCCCGGACCGCCCGGACCACCGAAGCCGATCGGCCAGCCGGCGCCTGGAGCGCCTAGAGCCGGAGCGCCTTCGTTGGCGGCGAGTTGGGTGGGCGCAAGCTCGCCCACGGGTTCAGGTCCGGCGATCTCGTCCAGCAAGCGCTGGGCGGCGGGTTTCGCCTCCGGCGGCAGGGCCGTCTGGATCGACGGCGCGCGGTCGCAGTCGATCGAAGGCGCCGGAGGCAGGGCCCCGGTGCGCATCTCATAGGAGGACTCGAGAAGCTGCTTCGACGGAAGGGCCGGCTTCGCGGCCACCACGATCAGGCGGGCCTTGCGGACGGCCGGCTTACGGACGTGATGCACGGGGGTCGTGGCGCGAACCGCGGGCTTGCGAACGGTCGGGCGAGCCTTTGGCGGCGCAGCCGGCCGAGCGTCGAACGCGCGAACCTTCGGGAAGCAATCCTCGGCGGCGGCGGGTCCGACAACAGTCATCCCCAACAAAGCGCCTGCCACTACATAACGAGATAAAGCCATGGCTCCGTTCCACGCACGACGTGATACCCGATGATATCCATTTACGAATACGTTCGTTCCGAGCGACCGTTCCAGATAGTGGCGAGGTAGTCGCGCGGACGCCTGTATTTGTACGGACGGCCCTCGAGTTTAGATGTCCTGTAGAGCAACATAGGCGCCACGAGAACCGGTCCCCGAGCGGAACCCTGTAAACAATTGTATTGTTGGCGGAAAATTCGCCAATGTGGCGAAATCGCGGCTAGTTTTCGGCGATGATCAGCTCAAACGCGCCGCTCAGATCCGCGAATCTGCACGACGATGGCCGCGATGCGATCTATTCGGCGCTCTGCCCTGGGCGATCGTGCCGTTTTGGGGACGGCCCCGCGGCCGACGAGCCCCCGAAGTCCATCACGCACATGGTGGAATAGTCCCGATGCGGGCCGCAACTGACGCCGACCGCCTCGAAGCTGGCATGGAAGATGTTGTGGCGGTGGCCGCGGCTCGGCACGCCGCTGTCGATGATGAGTTCGCGCACGGTGTCGGCCGCCGTCGGCGGGCCATAGGCGATGTTCTCAGCCGCGATCGCGGGCTGGACACCATGACGCCGCAGCCGATCGTAGAAGCGCTCTCCGTCGGGCCCGCTGTGACCGATATGGCCGCCCGGACCCTGGACCTCGACATGTTCAAGCGCCGCGGCGGCCAGCTTGTCGTCCGGCTGCAGGGGCGGCAAAGGCGATTGGCGCTGGAGAGCCTCGATGGCTTCGGCGCGCGCCTCCGGGTCGTCCGGCTGGCCGCCCGCCTGGAGCGAACGCCCCCAGTCGGTGATCGGTTGAAGCATCAGCCGCCGGGCATATTCCTGCGGGTAGGCCCGCGCGAAATTGATCTCGGCCAGGATCGCATCTTCCATCGGTCCGGCGAACGCCGTCGGGGCCGTGAAGGTCAGCGCGACGCCAACCAGAAGTCCCGCATATGTCGGAAAACGAAGATGCAACTCGACCGCCCGCCAGATGATTTGACAGGCCTATCGTGCGACTTTCACGTGTAAACGTTCCTAAGTTTGTTGGTTGATTAATACAGTTAAAAATTCACAAACATGATTGAGTCCGCATAGAATCCACGAAACTCAAACAAATACATCACCACGACTTAAAATATATACTCGCATAACCCACGATCACTATCGTTAATTTGGTTTGTAAACTTGAGACGCGACAAGCATCGCCAACATGTTACGCAAACAACGCTGCACTCCCCCGCCGCGCCGCCACCGCTTTCATCCTTTTCGGACAACATGCTGCTCAGAACGCTAACCGCCGGCCTCCTCTGCACGCTCCTCCTGGCTGGCTGTGAGCGCCAGAAGGATGAAGCTTTCGAAGGCCAGGTGCGGGCCTATCTGCTGGCCCACCCCGAGGTCCTTCAGGAAGCGGCCGTCAAGCTGCGGCAGAAGCGGGCCCTGGCCGCCGCCGGGGCGCTGAAGCGCGCCCAGGCGCGCCTGGAGCGGGACCCGCGCGATCTGGTCGCCAACCCGGATGGCGGCGTCACGGTCGTGCAGTTTTTCGATTACCGGGACACCTACTGCCGGGCGGTGGCCCCAGAGGTCCTGAAGCTGATCGCCGAGAACCCCGACGTCCGGTTTGTCTTCAAGGAGCACCCGGTCTTCGGCAGCGCCTCGGACGCCGCGGCCAAGGCGGCCCTGACCCCGCAAGGCAAGGCCAAGGGCCTGGAGCTCTATCGCAGCCTGATGAGCCTGAAGACGCTGACCGACGCACGGCTCGACACCGCCATCCGCGCCGCCGGCCTCAATCCGCAGGAGGTTCGCGAGGCGATGGGCGACCGCGCCATCACCCAGCAGATCGCCGACACCCGCGCCCTGGCCGCGGAGATCCAGGTCAAGGGAACCCCGACCTTCGTGGTCGGCGGCCAGATGATCCAGGGCGCGGATGTCGACCAGCTGCGCGAGGCGATCAAGCGCGCCAAGAGCATGTCCTATCAGGCCCTGGCCGATGCGCCGGCGATGAGCACCCTGCCCGCCGCCCCGCGCTAACGGCTAGTCCGTCGCCTTGGTCAGCAGTTGCAGCGCGGCCGCGGCGAAGGCCCGCATGTTCTCCAGCCGGTCGCTCTCGCCGGTCTCGATGGTCATGGCGAAGTCCATCGGCCCGGCGATGGCCACGCAGGTGTGCCCGGCGGCGTCGCCGTAGGGATTGCCGGTCGGCCCGGCCGCGCCGGTTTCCGACAGCCCCCAGGTCGCCCCGAACCGCTCGCGCACCGTGCGGGCCAGCAGCAGGGCGTAGGGCTCGCTGGCCGAGCGCATGCCGCTCAGCGCCTCCTTCGGGATATCCATCAGCAGGACGCGGGCCTTGGGCGTGTAGACCACGCCCCCGCCCAGGAAATAGGCCGAGGCGCCCGGCACGCCGAGCAGCGCCGCCGAGATCAGCCCGCCCGACGAGCTCTCGGCGACCGCCACGGTCTCCTTACGGTCTTTCAACCGCCGCCCAAGGATCTCCGCCTGCGCCATCAGGACCTGCATCTCGTCGCTCCATCGCCTACCGTCACATCTGACCAGACCTTGGCGACGCCGCCGGGCGGTGTCCATCGGCGTCGAAGGACGCGCGGCCGGGGACCCAGCCGCGCGCCGTCCGTCAAGCGGCCGGTTCGCGCAGGCGGCGCGCGGCCGTCACCATGTTGACCAGGGCCGGACGCACCTCCTCCCACTTGCGGGTCTTCAGGCCGCAATCGGGATTGACCCACAGCTGGTCGGGAGCGAGCCGCTCACCGGCCTTGCGCAGCAGCTCGACCATCTCATCGACGCTGGGCGTGCGCGGGGCGTGGATATCGTAGACGCCCGGCCCGATCTCGTTCGGGTAGCCGCCGCCGGAGAAGGCCTCCAGCAGCTCCATCTGCGAGCGCGCGGTCTCGATGGAGATGACATCGGCGTCCATGGCCGCGATGGCCTCGATGATGTCGTTGAAGTCCGAGTAGCACATGTGCGTGTGGATCTGGGTCTCGTCGCGCACCCCGCTGACCGCCAGCCGGAAACACCCGATCGCCCAGCCGAGATAGACCGGCCAATCGGCCCGTTGCAGCGGCAGGCCTTCGCGCAACGCCGCCTCGTCCACCTGGATGATCTTGGCGCCCGCCGCCTCCAGGTCGACGACCTCGTCGCGCAGGGCCAGCGCGATCTGCCGGCAGGTCTGGCTGCGGGATATGTCGTCGCGGACAAACGACCACTGCAGGATCGTGACCGGCCCGGTCAGCATGCCCTTCATCGGCAGATCGGTCAGCGACTGGGCGTAGGCCCACCAGCCGACGGTCATCGGCGCCGGCCGCGAGATGTCGCCGAAGATGATCGGCGGCCGCACGCAGCGCGAGCCGTAGGACTGCACCCAGGCGTTCTGGGTGAAGGCGAAGCCTGACAGGCGCTCGCCGAAATACTGGACCATGTCGTTACGTTCGAACTCGCCGTGGACCAGCACGTCCAGCCCGATCTCCTCCTGCCAGCGTACGGCGTCCAGCGTCTCGGCGCGCAGGAAGGCGTCGTAGTCGGCGTCGCTGAGCGCGCGCTTGTCGTGGGCCGCCCTGGCTTTGCGCACGCCCTGGGTCTGCGGGAACGAGCCGATGGTCGTGGTGGGATAGGCCGGCAGGTTCAGCCGCGCGGCCTGCGCCGCCCGGCGCTCGGAAAAGTCACCCTCGCGCCGCGCCATCCGCGGCGTCACCGCGTGCACCCGGGCCTGGACCGCCGGGTCGTGGATCTTTGGCGAGCTACGGCGCGACGCCACGGCGGCGTCGGAGGCTTCAAGCTCGGCGCGGACGGCGCTGCGCCCCTCATTGAGGCCGCGCCGCAGCACGTCCAGTTCCCGGGCCTTCTGGGCGGCGAAGGCCAACCACCCGCGAACATCGGGGTCCAGAGCGCTCTCCTGGGCCAGGTCGAGCGGGGTGTGCAGCAGCGAGCAGGACGGCGCGAGGATCAGCCCGCGCCGCTCGGCCGCCGCCGGCTCGAGCCGTTGCAGCAGGTTGGAGAGGTTGGCCCGCCAGATGTTGCGGCCGTCGACGACGCCCAGCGACAGGGTCAGATCGGCCGGCGCCTGGGCCAGCGCATCGGCCAACTGGCCCGGCGCACGCACCAGATCGAGGTGCAGTCCGTCGACTGGCAAGGTGACCGCCGTAGACAGATTGGGACCCAGACCGCCGAAATAGGTGGTCAGCATGATCTTCAGCCCCGGCGCGGCGTCGGCCAGGACGCCGTAAGCCCTGCGAAGGGCGGCCCGCTCGACGTCGGTCAGGTCCAGCACCAGGCAAGGCTCGTCGAGTTGCACGCTCGCAGCGCCCGCGGCGGCCAGGCGGCGGAGCAGTTCGGCATAGACCGGCAGCACCCCGTCCAGCAGCGACAGCGGATCAAATCCGTCCTGCGTCGCCTTGCCCAGCTTGAGATAGCTGACCGGTCCGACCAGCACCGGACGCGTGGTCACGCCCAGGGCCTTGGCCTCCAGGAACTCGTCGACCGGCTTGGTCGAGGTCAGTTCGAACGTCTGGCCGGGCGACAGGCGCGGGACGACATAGTGGTAGTTGGTGTCGAACCACTTGGTCATCTCCTGGGCCGGCAAATCACCGCCGTGCGAATGCGTGTGGCCGGCGCATGCCTCGATCACCGCGCCGCGCCCGCGGGCCATGGCGAAGTAGGTTTCGAGCGGAGTTCCCACGGCGCGATAGGCTTGCGGGACCGCGCCCAGCACAGCGCTCATGTCCAGCACGTGGTCGTAGAGCGAGAAGTCGTTCGACGGGACGTGGTCGACGCCGAGCGACCGTTGGCGCGACCAGGCGCCGGCCCGCAGGGCGCGCGCCTCGTCCTCCAAGGTCTCGGCGCTGGATTTACCGGACCAGTAGCGCTCCAGGGCGAACTTCAGTTCGCGGCGCGGGCCGATGCGGGGAAAGCCCAGGGTGGCGATGGTGACAGGCATGAGTGGTCCTCCACCGGCGGCGCGAGGCGGCCGGTCTGCTTGGAATGGCGATGGAAGTCGGAAGGCGGTCTGGCTTCGGGCCGGCCGTCAGGGACCGGCCACGCGCATTCGCTCGCGACGGAAGGACGGCGGCAGGTAGGTCATCGGCTCAAAACCCCAGTAAGCCGGGGGAGCAGCCAGGCGGACGCCAGCGCGCGCGGACACGCCAAGGCGGCCGCGACATGCAGCGACCGTCAGGACACCCCGCCCGAGGACGTTATCTGTCGCGGCAGGTCTCCTGGCTCACGGGTCATAGCCGCCTGTCCGGGCCTTCCCGACGCCTTTCGGCGCCAGTGACACGAGTTGAACAGGCCGCTCACCGCGTACAGTTGCGGGGGCAGCTCCGGTGTCGAACCGGATTCCCTCTTAGCCGCCGCCCTCACAGGCGGCGGAACCTCGACCCGGGCAACAAACACCTGGGAGGGGAAAACGTCAAGGACGATATAAAGATATCTTTATATCTCTATGCGATCACGCCAGACGGTAGGTCCGCCGGGCGACATCGCGGAACAGCAACGCCTTCTCCTCAGTCGAGGCCCCAGCCGCCAACCGCTTCAAGGCGTTCCAGAGCGTGCGGTAGTCGCAGGACACCTGATCGACCGGGAAATTGCTCTCGAACATGCAGCGCTCGGCGCCGAACAGTTCGATGCAGGTTTCGATGTAGGGTCGCCATGCCTGGGCCAGCTCCTGCGAACTGGCCGGGGTCTCGCGCTTGTGGAAGCCGAACCCGCAGATCGCCATGCCCAGGCCGCCTAGCTTGACGACGACGTTCGGGCTCTTGGCCAGCTCCGTTAGATCAGCCTTCCAGATTTCGAACACCTCGGCGCGCCGGCCCTCATAGGGACCGATCCCCAGCGGCCCGCCGACATGGTCGAGCACCAGCACCGTCTGCGGGAAAGCCCGAGCCAGGTCCGTGACTTCGGGAAGCTGAGGATGGAACTGCCAGGCCTCGAACGACAGCCCATGATCGGCGAGCCGCGCGTAGCCCTCGCGGAAGGCCGCCGAGCCATAGAGGCCCTTCGGCGGATTGGTGTGGGCGTTGCGGACCGCCTCGCTGGCGTCCCAGGCGCCGGCGTGGCGCACGCCCCGGAAACGGTCGCCGCCGGCGCGGATATGCGCCTCCAGCACCGGCTCGACCGCGCCGCCGAGACTGAGGTCCGCAAACCCCACGATCCCGGCGCAGGCGCGCATTTCGCCGTAGCGGCCGCTGGCCGACATCGCCGCTACGCCGTTGACCGCCTCGGTCTCGCCGACCGGCGCCAGCGCCCGCGGCCCTTGCGCGCGATAGAACGAATTGCACTCGACGAAGACCGTGCTCTCGATGCGGTGCCCCGACCCGGTGTCGGCGTTCAGCTCCTCGATCAGGTAGCGGCTGGCCGGGTAGTCCCACAGGTGGTGGTGCGGATCACAGATCGGCAGATCAGGCTCCAGGATCGCCTCGACTTGCTGCATTCGCCCTCCTCCTCGGCCCACATGATTTTCTTGGCTTGCGCGGCCATCGCGGCTCATGATGCCCGCCAATTACAAAGACCGCCATTTTTCGGGAGGATATTTCATGGACGCCCAATCTCAGTGGACAGGGCTGGACGCTGGTCGCCTGGACCGCATCGCCGACCACCTCGAGCGCAACTACATCGCCCCGCAGAAGATCATGGGCTGCCAGATCGCCGTCGCTCGGCACGGGCACATGGCCTATCAGAAGTCCTTCGGCTCCATGGACCTGGAGCGGAACAAGCCGATGGCCGACGACGCCATCTTCCGCATCTATTCGATGACCAAGCCGATCACCTCGATCGCGCTGATGACCCTTTATGAAAAGGGCTATTTCCAGCTCAACGACCCGATCAGCCGCTACGTCCCGTCATGGAAGAACCACCGCGTCTGGGTTTCCGGCGAGGGCGAGGACATGGTCACCGAGGCGCCCAAGCGCCCGGTCTCGTTCCGTGACGTGCTCAGCCACAGCGGCGGCTTCACCTATGGCGGCGGACTGCCCGGCGTCGGCATCCAGCATCTGGTCGACAAGACCTATCGCGAGCTGAAGATCCGCACCTTCGGCGGCCTGGATTCGCCCGGCGCCTTCCTCGACAAGCTTTCCCAGGTGCCGCTGCTCTACCAGCCCGGCGAGCGCTGGATGTACTCGCTCTCCACCGACATCTGCGGCGCCCTGGTCGAGCTGATCTCCGGCAAGCCCTTCGCCCAGTACCTGCAGGACGAGATCTTCGGCCCGCTCGGCATGACCGACACCTCGTTCTTCGTCGCCCCCGACAAGGTCGACCGCTTCTGCGCCAACTATCAGCGCGGCCCCGACAAGAAGCTGCAACTGATCGATGATCCAGCCACCAGCGCCTTCACCAAGGAGCCGGCCTTCAAGTCGGGCGGCGGCGGCCTGACCGGCACCACCGCCGACTACATGAAGTTCTGCGAGATGCTGCGCCGGGGCGGTGAACTGGACGGCCACCGGGTCATCGGGCCGCGCACGCTGGCGATGATGCACATGAACCACCTGGCCGGCGGCAAGGACCTTTCGCAGGTCGCGCTCGGCTCGTTCTCCGAAACCTCCAACGAAGGCGTCGGCTTCGGCCTCGGCTTCGCGTCCAGCATGGACGAGGTGTCGACCGGCTCGCTGGGTTCGGGCGACTACTATTGGGGCGGCGCGGCCTCCACCATCTTCCTGGTCGATCCGAAGGAGGACCTGACCATGGTGTTCATGACCCAGCTGATGCCGTCGGGCACCTTCAACTTCCGCGGCCAGCTCAAGAGCCTGATCTATTCGGCCATCGTCGACTGACGAGCACCTCGCTGGACCTGGCCTTGATCGAGGTCGGGTTCAGCAGCTCAAAAACCGCGCTAGGCTGGGGTCATGGACCTGCTGGTCAATATCGATGTCCCCGACCTGGCGCGGGCCGAGGCGTTCTATACGGCGGCCTTCGGCCTGACCGTCAGCCGCCGGTTCGGCGACGGCGGGGTCGAGTTGTCGGGCCTGCCCGCCAAACTCTACCTGCTGGAAAAGCCGGAGGGTTCCATCGGCGCCGGCCAGGACGTCCGCCGCTATGGCCGGCACTGGACGCCGGTCCATCTCGACGTCGTGGTCGAGGATTTGGAAACCGCCCTCAATAGAGCCCTGGCGGCCGGCGCTGTCGCCGACGCCGAACCGCGCACCCACATCTGGGGCAAGATCGCGGTGCTGGCCGATCCGTTCGGCAACGGTTTCTGCCTGATCGAATTCCTCAATCGCGGCTACGATGAGATCGCATCGACGATCCATCAATCCAGCGGTTGTTAAGGTTTCTGCCGCAGAAAGATTCTTCGAGTGGAGCCCATCTCATGCCGATGTCCATCGCCGATCTTGAGGCGAACCTTCGCGAGGCGTTTCCCGACGCTCAGATCGCCATCGATGATCTGGCCGGCGACGGCGACCACTATCGCGCGCGCATCGTCTCCACCGCCTTCTCGGGCCTATCACGCGTGAAGCAGCATCAGCTGGTTTACAGCGCGCTGAAGGGCAAGATGGGCGGCGAACTCCACGCACTAGCCCTCGAAACTTCCACACCAGCCTGAGGGCGGCACATGCGCTATCGACCCTTCGGCGCAACGGGCAAGGCGGTCTCCGCCATCAGCCTGTTGTTGCGCGAAGCGCCGAACATGAACTCGCCCGGCGCATGGCGAGCCCTGGTCTTCGCGGCCATGGAAAACGGCATCAACAGCTTTGAGCTGTCGGCAGGGTCCGACGTCATGGCCCTTGGGGTCGGCGAGGCCCTGAGCGCGGTCGAGCGCCGGTTGATCTTCCTCGGCTGGCGGCTGCGCGGAACTCCCGCCGGAACGATCACCGCCCGCGACGTGGCCGAGAGCGTCCGCGGGGCGCTGCAAAAGACCCGCGCCGGCTATATCGACGTCCTGATGATGGACGAGGCGGCGGTCGAAGCCCTCACCCCCGACGCGCGCGCCTATCTGGCCGATCTGCGCAGCGGGGGCGTCTGCCTGCAGATCGGCGTCGCCGGCGACGGGACGGCGGTGGACGCCTGCATCGGCAGCGAGATCTTCGACGTCCTGACCACGCCCTTCAGCCTGGTCTCGGACTGGCAGGCCCGGCGGCGCATCCGCGACGCCTCGGCCGCCAACATGACCCTGGTGGCCTGCGACCCCTTCCCCGCGGGCCTGCCCGCTTCCGGCGCCGGCCGCCCCGAGGTCGAGCGCCCGCTGCGGCGCGGCCTGCTGGGCGCGCGCCGCGCCGAGCCGCTGGCGGGCATGGGCACCTACGCCTTCCTGCAAGACACCTCCGGCTGGACCTCCGAGGAGATCTGCCTGGCCTACGCCCTGACCGAACCGGCCTTCTCGGCCGTGCAGGTCGAGGTCTGGCGGGCCGACGCCGTCGAGCGGCTGTCGGCGGTCAGCGACAAGGACCTTCCGACCGGCGTCGCCGCCCAGATCGAGATGGCGCGGTTCGGACAGATCGCGACCCAGCGCCGCGCCTGACGCGGCCGGCGCTTGACCGAAGGCCCCCGGCTCCCTAGCTCTGGGCTGAATTCTTCGCCGCAAAGGCCACAGTCATGACCGACACCACGACCACCAACCCCGTCCACGAGTTCATCGCCAAGGCCGTGACCGAAAATCCGGTCGTGCTGTTCATGAAGGGCGTGCCGGAAGAGCCCCGTTGCGGCTTCTCCGCCACGGTCGTGCAGATCCTCGATCACCTGGGCGCGGACTTCGTCGGCGTCGACGTCCTGCAGAACGACGCCATCCGCGACGGCATCAAGACCTACACCGACTGGCCGACCATTCCGCAGCTCTACGTGAAGGGCGAATTCGTCGGCGGCTCGGACATCATCCGCGAGATGTTCCAGTCGGGCGAACTGAAGACCCTGATGATCGAGCAAGGCGTCCTGACCGCCTAGGCAGGCTTCTTAGCCGCCAAGAAGCCCGAGCTTGCCTTGTACGCCGACCTTGCGAAATGGTCGGCGTCTCGAGCGAGACGCAAACGCCAAGGCTTCACATGCGCAAGTCCGCCACGACCAAGGCCCTCTACGCCGGATCGTTCGACCCGGTCACGCGCGGCCACCTGGACATCATCGGCAAGGCGCTGATGACCTTTGACACGGTGCACGTCGCCGTTGGTTCGAACGTCAAGAAGGCGCGCATGTTCGGGGTCGAGGAAAGCCAGCGGCTGATCGTTCAATCCATCATCGAACGTTGGCCTGACGACGCGCCCACGGCGATGGACACCCTGTTCGACGGCGCGCTGGAGGTCGGTGAGTTCACCAACCAGAGCCTGGTCGGCTATGCGCGCAGGATCGGGGCGACGCACATCGTGCGCGGCCTGCGCGAAGCCAGCGACTTCAACGACGAATTCAACCTGCATGGCGTGGCCGGGCGCATCGACCCGTCGATCCCGATGGTCCACTTCATCTGCGAGGCGCAGTTCCTCCACGTCTCGTCGAGCACCGCCAAGGAGCTCGACGCCGTGGGTGAGCCGATCGGCTGGCTGGTCATGCCCAGCGTCGAGGCCGCCTTCGCCGCTCATCGCGGTTAGGTTCAGCTCCGCGCCAGATAGCTCTTGAGTCCACTTGTGAACCGCCGCTCACCTAGAACGCGAATTGGTTGGACCAAGAGTTGAAAACCGAGATAGCTCCGTGCGCTATTCCCAAGTCGGGACCGTGCACGGGGGGCCTCAGAATCAAAAAACTGCTCAATATCGCGGCCATGTCCGCGGTCCTGTCGCTTCTAACCGCCAGCTTCGCCGAGGCAGCGACCTACATCTCCAACCGTTCGGTCGGAGACGGCAGCGTTAGTCTCTCTATCACGACTGACGGGACCCTCGGGGCGCTCACGACGGCGAACATCAGCGACTGGACCGTCGTTCTGACCCGGGGCGGCGCATCGGTTATGGCCAACAGCGCAAATTCAACCTTCACCATCGGTGGCGATGCTCTTTCGGCGACGGCCACTGACTTGCTGTTCGATTACTCGTCGGCGTTCGACCGTGTCCGCATTGGGCTCTCCGGCGCGGCTTTCCAGTCGTGGTGGTGCATCCAGAGCACAGGCCAAGGTTGCTCCAGCGGCGGCGGCGCGCCCTCCGGCGGCGCCGAGTTCGTCGCGACCGCCTTCAGCTACACCTCTCAACAATATAGCGGCGTGCAGACGATCGCCTCGATCAACAGCGCCGTCCCCGAGCCCGCGACCTGGGCGATGATGATCATCGGCTTTGGCGCGGTGGGCTCAATGGTCCGCACCTCGCGGCGTCGGCACGCTTTCAGCGCAGCCTGAACCGGCCAAGGCGCCATTTCGACAAACAGCCCGCTCCATGGAGCGGGCTGTTTCGTATCGCGGCTCCGACAGGTGACGTTCGGACGATCCCCCGCGTAGATTGCGGTCGCCGTCTGGTCCATGAGTACGGGCGCGCGAGACATAGGCCGCTTTGAGGGGCGAACATGACGAAACTCCTAGAGCCTCCAGTCGGCCGCCAAGTCTTCAGCCGGGCCTTCACCCCTGCCCCAGACGACATCGACGCGAACGGCCATGTGAACAATGTCGTCTATGTCCGCTGGATCCAGGACATGGCCACCTCGCACTGGACCGCCCGCCAGCCGACGGAGGACCAGGCGAAATGGGCCTGGATCGTGCTGCGCCACGAAATCGACTACCGCCGCGCCCTGATGCCCGGCGAGACGGCCAGCGCCCGCACCTGGGTGGCCGAGACTCCGGAAGGCCCGCGCTTCGACCGGTTTGTCCGCATCGACGGCCCGGACGGCGCGATGTGCGCCCAGGCGCGGACCGTCTGGTGCATGATCGACCAGGCCACCGGCCGACCCAAACGCGTCACACCCGACATCGTCGCGCGGTTCATCTAGCGAGGAGACCAGCTTGGCCTCAATGACCGAAATCCTGCCGCTGCGCTGCGGAACCATCCGGGCGCCCGCCAACGCCATGGAGGTGGGCGGCCCCGGCGATCTGGTCCTGCCGGTCTACGCCTATCTGATCACCCATCCGACCGGACGGATGATGCTCTACGACGCGGGCCTGGCGCTTACCGATGACGGGCGAACCATATCGAAGGTCTTCCATAGCGACCTACCGGAAGGCCACGACGTCGCGGCCCGGCTGGTCGCCGCCGGCGTCGATCCCGCACGGATCGAAGGGGTCGTGGCCTCCCACTCGCATTTCGACCACGTGGGCGGGGTGAGCCTGGTTCCCAACGCCAGGATCTTCCTCCACCAGCACGAAGAGCTCCGAGACCTCGACGCCGGCCACGACCTCGTGCGGACCAATGAGCGCCTCGATCTGTTCGGCGACGGCTCGGTGGAGGTGTTCGCTACGCCCGGCCACACCAGCGGCCACCAGTCCCTGCGGGTCTGGCGCGAGGGCGGCGCCGACGTCCTGGCCGGCGACGCCTGCTACTTCTGCCGGTCCCTGGACCGCGACGACGCCGACCAGCCCTACGCCTTCGACAAGGTTCAGTACCTGGAGACAAAGCGTCGCCTGATGCAGATGCGCGCCGATGGGGACTTCATCATCCCGGGCCATGACGACAGCTTCCTGGACAACATCCCCACGGGCAGCGCCGTCCGGGTCAGCGCCCTGAGCCGGCTCTAACGCGCCCTAGCCTCCCGGCCCTGTCCAACGCTGGCAGCGAGCTTAGAAGCTGACCGCCTGCTCAGCGGTTTCCGCTCCAAAACTTGGCCTGCGCCTCAAGCTTCCTGCGCAGACGTCCAGCAATCCGGAACATCAATACACTGAACGCCATGAGTAGAATCCACGACACAATGACCATGGCAGGCCGCTCAATCGCTTCGCCCCCGATAGCCACGGCGATCCAAGAGACGGCGAAGACGGCGCCGAACAGGCCCATCACGATAGCGAAGGTCTGGGTCAGGTAGAGCACACCCAGCATCCATCCCTCCGAGAACGTGAACTTTGGGGCTTCTTGCTCCGGCCCGTCCATTAGCTTCCCGGCCCGGTCCAGGCGCTGAGCGGATTGAGCAGGAAGACCGGGCTGCGCGGCTCCAGCCCCAGCTCGGCCCAGGTGAAGCTGAGCGCGGTCTTGCCCATGGCGAAGGACCGGCATTGGTCCAGGCGCGTGCGGGCGAAGGACAGCGTCACCGCCGCGCCCTTGCGCTCCACATAGAAGGTGAAGTCGGCCTTTTGCGTGCAGCCGTTGGAGGCGACCTCGATGGTCAGCGCCTCGCACCCGGCCACCGCGGAGTAAACCGGCTCCAACTCGGGATGGGCGGCCTCGGCAGGGGTGAGAACTGGCCCCGCACCCGTGGCGCAGCCGCTCAGCAGGGCCAGGCCCGCGATCATCAGCAGACGTCGATTCATCGGCGCAGTCGGCCACATAACCACGCAAAGCAAAAGGCCCCGGATCGCTCCGAGGCCTTCGCAAAATCTCTGGTGATCGGTGCGCCGATTAGGACGCGTAGAATTCGATAACCAGGTTGGGCTCCATCTTCACCGGGTACGGGACCTCGGAGAACTCGGGAGCGCGGATGAACTTCGCGGTCATCGCCTTGGCGTCGACTTCGACGTAATCGGGGGTGTCGCGTTCGCCCGATTGCAGGGCTTCCAGCACCAGCGCCATGTTCTTCGAACGCTCACGGACGGAGACGATGTCGCCGGCCTTCACGCGGTAGGAAGCGATGTTGACGCGGTTGCCGTTCACCAGCACGTGGCCGTGGTTCACGAACTGACGGGCGGCGAACACGGTCGGCACGAACTTGGCGCGGTAGACGACCGCGTCCAGGCGGCTTTCCAGCAGGCCGATCAGGTTTTCCGAAGTGTTGCCCTTACGGCGCGCGGCTTCGGTGTAGGTGCGGGCGAATTGCTTCTCGGTCAGGTTACCGTAGTAGCCCTTCAGCTTCTGCTTGGCGCGGAGCTGCAGACCGAAGTCCGAAACCTTTTGCTTGCGGCGTTGGCCATGCTGGCCAGGGCCGTACGAGCGTTGATTGACCGGGGACTTCGGGCGACCCCAGATGTTCTCGCCCATCCGGCGGTCAATTTTGTACTTCGCCGAGTGACGCTTCGACATATTCGATTCTTTCTACTTCGACCTGGGCCGGCGCCTCCGCTAGTGGAAGCACGATCTCAACGGCGGCCTTCAAGTCACCCGTCATAAACATCGCGGCCGAAGGGCAAGCCCGGCGGCGCGAAGGGGCGGTGTATGACGGCAGGGGGCCAAAGAGTCAATTGCGGCGGGTCTTCCAGCCGCTTGGCCTAGCGGCAGCGGGTCTTGCCCATGGCGTCGACCCGGCACCGGAGCGTATTGCCCTTCTCGTCGCGCACGACGGTGTTGCCCATCGCATCGCGGCGGGTCGAGACACTGGAGCCGTCGCCGTACTTGGTGGTCGTATTGCCCATCGCGTCGCGGCGAACCTTGACCTCCTCGCCGTACTGATCGCTCCAGGTGGTGTTGCCGAGCGCGTCGCGGGTGGCGGTGACCACATTACCGTAAACGTCGTGGCAGATCGCGCGGCCGGCCTCGGTGCGGCAGGTGACGGTCTGGGCGGCGGCCGGGGTCGCCAGGGCGGCCAGAGCCGCGATTGTCAGGACGAGTTTTTTCATGATCTGCCTCGAGCTTCGCCTTCCCTGCACCCTAGCGTGGAAGCCGGCGGCTCGCCAGAACGCCGCCCCCATCTTCTAGCGGCGCGCGAGGACGCTTTACGGCGGCAAGCTCAAGCTCCGATACTGCGGCGCTGGAGACCAAGCCATGTTCATCCTCGCGTTCCTGGTCGCAACAAGCCTCACCGCCGCGACGCCGCCCGACGCTCATCCCGACGCGCCAGGCCTGGACGTCGCGGACCGCTGCATGGCCCAAGGCCTGCGTGGCAGCGGCTTCACGGGCGTAGTCCGCGTCCGCCTGACGCAAGCCGCCGACCGATCGCTGGAGACCTGCGACGCCGAGGCGGCGGCCAAGGAGGTCTTCGCCTTCAAGGTCACGGCCAGGCCCTGCCTTGGCATGGCCCTGCGCCAATATGGCTATGTCGGACGGCTGTTCACGCCGGCGGGGATGACCGCCACGCCGCAGGAAGCCGCCTGCGAGGCGGGCGGCGCGCGCCTGACCCAGAGCGAACTGGCCACCTTCCGGCGCGCCGATGGCCTGGAGATCACCACCATGCGCCCGGTGCCCAATCCCGAGGATATGCCGCGCGAGGAACGCCGCCGGGTCTACGGCTACTGGTGATCAGCGGCTGACGCGCGCCTGCAAGGCCGCCGAGGCTTCCTTGGCCTCGCGCCACCAGGCCTGCACCATCGCTCCGGCCGCGCCCGGCCGCGCAAGTCCCACGCCCTGCCCGGCCCACAGCGAGATCATGTCCGGCTGATCGGCCTTGGTCGCCGCGGCCCGCAGCGCCTGGGTCAGCCGATTCTGAACCGGATAGGCCGGGACCTCGTCCTCGACCGCCCGTAGCTCACGCATGAAACGGTTCTCGATGCCGCGCGCGAAGCGGCCGGTGAACGCCCGCGTCAGCCGGGTGGGCTCGTCGCCGGCGCTCTCGATCTCCCCTCGCCAGGGCTGGCTGACAGTGGCCTGATCGGCCAGCAGGAAGGCGGTGCCCATCTGGACGGCGCAGGCCCCCAGCGCCAGGGCGGCCGCCACACCGCGGCCGTCCATGATTCCGCCCGCGGCGATGACCGGCAGGTCCACGGCCTGACCGACCAGGGCGGTCAGGGCCATGGTTCCGACCAGGCTGGCCTCGACCTCGGCCAGGAAATGGCCGCGATGGCCGCCGGCCTCGAAGCCCTGGGCGCAGATCCCGTCAGCCCCGACCTGCGCCCAGGCGCGCGCCTCGGCCACGCTGGTCGCGGTGCCGACCACCAGGGTTCCAGCCGCGTGCAGCGCCTCGACCTGCGCCGCCGTCAGAATCCCGAAGGTGAAGGAGGCGACCGGAGGCGCGGCGCGCACCAGGGCGGCGAGCTGGCTCTCGAAGTCCGGGGCGAATTCGTTGGGGTGGGCGGGGACCGGCTCGCCAAGTTCGGCGTACCAGGGCGCCAGGCGCGCCAACGCGCGGTCCACCTCCACCGCGCCTGGCGTGACGCGCGCGGCCATCAGCAGGTTCACGCCGAACGGGCCCGGCGTCTGCGCCCGCATCGCCGCGACGGCGGCCTCGATGGCGTCGGGCGCCATGGCCCCGCCGGCGATGTGGCCCATGGCGCCAGCCTTAGAGACCGCCGCCGCCATTTCGAAGGACGAGGCGCCGACCATCGGCGCCTGCAGGATCGGGATCGGCAGGGCGGCAAGCTGATCGCGCAGAGTCACGGGACTATTCCTTCTCAGCTTTCTGCCGCGCCATCTTCTCCAGCACCCGTCCACGCCCCTTGGACAGGGCCGTCACCACGCCGCGGAAAGTGCGCACCTCCTGGTCGGAGAACCGCGCCCGGCCCAGCGCCGAGCGCAGGTTCTGCACCATCGAGGGTTTCTTCTCCGGCGGGTGGAAGAAGCCGGCGTCGTCCAGTTCACGCTCGAAGTGCTCGTAGAGGCCCATCATCGCCGTGGCGTCGGCGGGCGGCGGGCCTTCGCGGAAGATCGGCGGCGCGCCGCTCGCCACGGTCATCCGCCACTCATAGGCGTTGATCGCCACGGCCTGGGCCAGGTTCAGCGAGCGGAAGCGCGGATCGATCGGCAGGGTGACCACCGCCTGGCAAAGCGCGATGTCGGCGGTTTCCAGCCCGGCGCGCTCGCCGCCGAACAGCAGGCCGACAGAGCGCCCCTCGGCGACCTCGTGCGAGAGATTGGCCGCCGCCTCGCGCGGGGTCAGGATCGGCAGCTGCAGCTCACGCGGCCGCGCCGTGGTCGCATAGACCAGGTGCAGGCCGGCGATGGCGTCCTCGACCCGGTCATAAACCCGCGCGGCGTTCAGCGGCCACTCGGCGCCGGACGCGGCCGCCCAGGCATGTTCCTGCGGCCAGCCGTCACGCGGATTGACCAGGCGCAGATCGGCCAGGCCGAAGTTCGCCATCACCCGGGCCACAGCCCCAATGTTCTGGGCCAGTTGCGGGACGTTCAGGATAATGCAAGGCGGAGAGGCGGTTTCCATGCCGCGTTTTGAAGTCCGGAAGCCCGCCAATGCAAGAGCGGGCGTGATCGAGGAACCTGGCAATGCGCATTCCCGTCGTCCTGGCCGCCCTCCTTTTGCTTGTCGCCGCCTGCGACAAACCCATGCGCCAGACGGCGTCGGACACGCCGCGGCTGGACATGGCGCTGCTGGATCGCGAGGTCGGCGCCATCGCCGAGCGGGCGCGTCCGGGCGTCCTGGGCGTCGGCCTGATGAACCTGGAGAGCGGCGAGGTCTGGCTGTTCAACGGCGACCTGCGTTTTCCCATGCAGAGCGTCTTCAAGGCGCCGATGGGGGCCGCGGTCCTGGCCGAGGTGGACGCCGGGCGCCTGGACCTGGAACAGCCGATCACCCTGACCGAGAACGACATCTCCCCGCCCCACAGCCCGATCGCCGACGCCTGGCCGGCGCGGAGCGACTACACGGTGCGCGAACTGCTGGTCGCGGCGACCGGTGAATCCGACAACACCGCCGCCGACGTGCTGATGAAGCTGATCGGCGGGCCGGGCGCGGTGACCGCCTGGCTGGACGACGATCACGTCAACGAAATCCGAATCGACCGCTACGAGCGCGAACTTCAGCCCGACAGCGCCGGGCTGGAATCGTTCCGCATCGCCTGGAAGGGCGGCCCGGCCTTCGCCGCGGCGATCGCGCAGGTCCCGCCCGCCCGGCGGCGCGCGGCGATGATCGCCTATCTGGCCGACGAGCGCGACACGGCCACCCCGCGCGGCGTGCTCACCTTCTTCTATACGCTGGACGAGGAGCCGATCCTGTCGCCGACCTCCAAGGCCCTGCTGATGAAGATCATGACCGAGACCCCGACGGGCGCGCAGCGGCTGAAGGCCGGCTTTCCGGCCGGATCGGTGTTCGCCCACAAGACCGGCGCGGGCCGCACCGATCAGGGTGTGAACTCAGCGACCAACGACATCGGCGTCGTCACCCTGCCCGATGGACGGCGTTACGCGGTGGCCTCGTTCCTCAAGGGAGCGACGCTGGACGAGGCCGGGCGAGAGGCGATCCACGCCGATGTGGCGCGCGCGATCACCCGTGGGGTCAGATAAGCCGCTGACCTCCCCTTTGCGTCACGGCGTTGGCCTAGTATACGGCCCTCAACCCTCTTCGTTACGCCCCCGGAGCGCCCTGCCCTCATGGCCAAGATCAAAGTCGCCAATCCTGTCGTCGACATCGACGGCGACGAAATGACCCGCATCATCTGGAAGTGGATCAAGGACAAGCTGATCTTCCCGCATCTGGACATCGATCTGGATTACTACGACCTCGGGATCGAGCACCGCGACGCCACCGACGACAAGGTCACCATCGACGCGGCCGAGGCGATCAAGCGCCACGGCGTGGGCGTGAAGTGCGCGACCATCACCCCCGACGAAGCCCGGGTCGAAGAGTTCGGCCTGAAGAAGATGTGGAAGTCGCCGAACGGCACCATCCGCAACATCCTCGGCGGCGTGGTCTTCCGCGAACCGATCATCTGCAAGAACGTCCCGCGCCTGATCCCCGGCTGGACCCAGCCGATCATCGTCGGCCGTCACGCCTTCGGCGACCAGTACAAGGCCACCGACTTCCTGGTGCCCGGCAAGGGCCGCCTGACCATCAAGTGGGAAGGCGAGAACGGCGACACCATCGAGCATGAAGTGTTCGAGTTCCCCGGCGCCGGCATCGCCATGGGCATGTACAACCTGGACGACTCGATCCGCGAGTTCGCCCACGCCTGCCTGAACTACGGCCTGCAGCGGAAGTACCCGGTCTATCTCTCGACCAAGAACACGATCCTCAAGGCCTATGACGGCCGCTTCAAGGATATCTTCGCCGAGGTCTTCGCCGCCGGTTACGTCGAAAAGTTCAAGGAAGCTGGGATCGTCTACGAACACCGTCTGATCGACGACATGGTCGCCTCGGCGCTCAAGTGGTCCGGCGGCTTCGTCTGGGCGTGCAAGAACTACGACGGCGACGTGCAGTCCGACCAGGTGGCCCAGGGCTTCGGCTCGCTCGGCCTGATGACCTCCGTCCTGATCACCCCGGACGGCAAGATCATGGAATCGGAAGCCGCCCACGGCACCGTGACCCGCCACTTCCGCCAGCATCAGCGCGGCGAATCGACCTCCACCAACTCGATCGCCTCGATCTTCGCCTGGACCCAGGGCCTGAAGCACCGCGCCAAGCTCGACGGCAACCCCGAGCTGACGCACTTCGCCGAGACCCTGGAAAAGGTCTGCGTCGACACCGTCGAAAGCGGCTCGATGACCAAGGACCTGGCGCTGCTGGTCGGCGACACCCAGGGCTGGCTGACGACCGAAGGCTTCATCGACAAGGTCGCGGCCAACCTCGACGCGGCTCTGGCCAAGTCGGCCTAAGCATATGGAACCGCGCGCGCCAGCTCACTGGAGCCTGACGCGCGCGATCTTCCGACTGATCGTTATCGCGATCGTGGGAACGGCGCTGGTCTTCGTGACCGCGCCGTTTTTTGCTTTTCGGGCCGTGAAGGCCGCGGCCCGCGACGGCGACGGCAACGCCCTGGCCCAGCTCGTCGACTATCCGGCCGTCCGCCAGGGCCTGCGCCCGCAGGTGGCCGCCGCCCCGGTGAGCGCGCCGGCCCCGCCCGACATCTGGACCGATCCCATCGGCGCCGTGCGCCGGGCGATCGAGCCGGTGATCCCCACGCCGCCGGCCGTGGAGCCCTATCTCAGCGCCTCCGGCCTCTATGACCTGACGCGCGGCTATGGCCCTGGCAAGGCTCCGCCGGACGCCGATAGGAGCGCTCTCCCCCGCCTGCGCTACTGGGGCCCCAACCGCGCGCGGTTCGCGGTTCCCCCAAAGGGCGCGAAGGCCGGCGCGGGCGCGGTGATCTTCACCTTCGAGCGCCGCGACCTGTTCACCTGGAAACTGGTGCAGATCCGCCTGCCCGATAGCCGATGAACGGTCGGCGCCGGGCGCTCGCCGGCCTGACCGCCGCGCTCTGCTCCATGATCTCGGGTCATGCCCTGGCCGCGACCGGGCCAAGCTGCGCGATCCCTCGAGACGTCCGGCCCGCGCGGGCCGTCCCGCCGCCGGCGCGCGAGGTCTCGCGCGGCGCGCCCGTCGCCTCGTACATGCTGTCGCTCACCTGGTCGCCGGAGTGGTGCCGAAGCCACGCCAACGCCGCCGACGCCCGCATCCAGTGCCGCGACAACCGGTTTGGCTTCGTGGTCCACGGGCTCTGGCCGAACGGGGGCGGCAAGACCCACCCGCGCTATTGCGGCCCCGCCCCGGCGTTGAGCCCCGCCACCGTCCGGGCCAACCTCTGTATGACGCCCTCGCCCGAATTGCTGCAGCATGAGTGGGCGGCCCACGGCAGCTGCGGCTGGAACGCGCCCGAGCCCTACTTCGCCAAGGCCGCGGAGCTGTGGCGGGGGATCAACGCTCCGCCCCTGGTCTTTCCGGTGGGCGCCGCGATCACCGTCGGCGACGTCCGCAGCGCCTTTGCCGCCCGCAATCCTCAGTTGAAGCGCAACGCCCTGTTCGTGAAGGTCGGCGACGGCAACCGCCTGCAAGAGATCCGGGTCTGTTACGACCTGCGCTTCAGACCCGCCGCCTGCACCGGGGGTGTCGGCGCGCCGGACCATGTGCGGATCAGAATCCAGCCCATCAGGCCTTAATGTTCTTGTTTCGTTCGAATTCCAGCGATAGGTTTCGCGACGGATTTGGAGGGAGACAACGACATGATCGGCTATGTCACAATCGGCGCGCTGGATGTTGAGAAGGCCATGCCCTTCTACGACGCGGTCCTGGGCGCCATCGGCTATGAGCGCCAGTTCTTCGACGGCGGCTGGGCCGGGTACGGCCCCAAGGGGCAGGACGCCAACACCTTTGTCTGTCCGCCGTTCGACGGCCAGGCCGCGCGCGGCGGCAACGGGGTGATGATCGCCTTCCTGGCCCCTTCGAAGGACGCGGTGGCGGCGGCGCACACGGCGGCGCTGGCCCAGGGCGGGATCGACGAAGGCGGACCGGGTCCCCGGCCGGCGGACTCCACCAGCTTCTACGGCGCCTATATGCGCGACCCGACCGGCAACAAGATCGCGGTCTTCACCAAGGGCTGAACGGCCCCGGCGATCACCTGCGGACAACAAAAAAGGCCGGGGTTTTCCCCGGCCTTTTCCGTAGCTGTCTAGATCGTGACTTAGGCGGCCACGAAGATCGAACGGCGGCGACGGATCGCCGTGCCAGCCAGACCGAAGCCCGTGATCATCATCGCCCAGGTGGCCGGTTCCGGCACGGCCGAGATCGCGGCGGGCGTCAGGCTGAAGTCGGCGGTGATGAATTCACCGTACCGCTTGCCGTCGTTCAGGCTCCACCAGCCGCCTTCGTTGAAGACCGCGTCGTCCAGATGGATGTTCAGCACGCCATACGAGCCGAAGTCGATGGTGTCGTCGCCGGACCAACGCACGACGCCATTCTGGAAGAAGCCGAACAGCGACGTTTCACCCTGGGTGACGCCACCGATCTGGCCACTGCCGGCGGCCGGCGCCGTGAAGTTGAAGTTCACCGTGATCGTGCTGCCGTTGTAGTCATCGGGGTTCACCGAGGTTTCGGTGGTCCAGATCTTGAACAACTGGACATTGTTCAAAAACGACGGCGGCGCATCGAGGCTGAAGTCGAGAGCGCCCGGGTTCGGGCTCACCGACACGTTCAGGCCGGGGCTGTTGCTGTTGAGCTGCGTGACGGCGTAGTTGCCCGAGAAATCAACGGCGGCGCTGGCCGGAGCGGCCACGGCGGTCAGTGCGAGCGCGGCGCCTGCCGCAGCGATAAATTTGAACATGATAAGCTATCCCAGCATCAAAACCCGCGCCTTGCGGCGCTACCTAGGATGGTGAACTAAGGCTTAACCGCGAACCCGACAAGCTCACTCGCCTCACACGGGTACTCAAATTTCAAATTCGCCGAGGCCCGTCAGAATGCGGCCCGAAAACGCGGTGAACGTGCATTCCAGCGTCGAAATCTGACGCGAAAAGGCGCGGCTATCCGGCACGTTTCGGCGAATCACGGGACGAAAAACGGCGCGAAGGAGACCTTCGCGCCGTTGCTCATATCTCACCGATGGAACGGGCCTTAGCCGGCCAGCGCGGCCTTGACCGCCGCCATGCCTTCAGCCGCCAAGGCGCCGTCCGGCGCGCCGCCCTGGGCGAAGTCGGGACGCCCGCCCGCGCCCTGCCCGCCCATGGCCAGCACCGCGGCCTTGGCCAGTTCAACGGCGCTGAACTTGCCCGCCGCCGAGCCGGTCACCGCGACCGCCACCGCGGCCTTGCCCTCGGCCGAACCGATCAGGGCGATCACGCCGTCGGGGATTTGCTTGCGGAACTCCTCGACAATCGGACGCAAGTCCTTGCCGCCGACGCCGTCCATGACCCGCGCGATGACCTGCACCCCGCCGATCTCTTCAGGCCCGGTCGGCGCGCCGCCGCCACCGCCGCCCATGGCGAGCTGGCGCTTGGCTTCGCTCAGTTCCTTGTCGAGCTTGCGGCGTTGGGCCTCCAGGGCCTCGACGCGCGCCAGGACTTCGGACACCGGCGCCTTGAACTGGTCGGCGAGCGCCTTGGCCACCCCGGCCTGTTCGATCAGCCAACGCCGCGCTGCTTCGCCGGTCAGGGCCTCGATACGCCGCACCCCGGCGGCGACGCCGCCCTCGGAGACGATCTTGAACAGCGCGATATCGCCGGTGCGGGCCACGTGGGTGCCGCCGCACAACTCGACCGAATAGTCGCCTTCGCCGTCCAGCGACTTGCCGAGCGCGAGCACGCGGACGGTGTCGCCGTACTTCTCGCCGAACAGCGCCACGGCCCCGGCCTCGATCGCCTTGTCAGGCGCCATTTCCTGGGTGTTGGCGGGCAGGTTCTGGCGGATGACCGCATTGACCTCGGCTTCGATCTTTTCGACCTCCACCGCCGTTAGCGGGCCGCCATGGCTGAAGTCGAACCGCATGCGCTCGCCGTCGACCATCTGGCCCTTCTGCGAGACGTGCGGGCCGAGCACGTGGCGCAGAGCCGCGTGCAGCAGGTGAGCGGCCGAGTGGTTGGCGCGCGTGGTGGTGCGCAGGTCGGGATCGACGGCGAGGCGGGCCTCGGCGCCGACCGCCAGTTCGCCGGTCAGGATCTCGATCTCGTGGACGAACAGGTCGCCGGCCTGCTTTTGGGTGTCGAGCACCTTGGCCTTGCCGCCGGTCCATTCGATTTCGCCGACATCACCCGCCTGGCCGCCGCTCTCAGCGTAGAAGGGCGTGCGGTCGAACACCGCCAGCACGGTCTCACCGGCCTTGGCGCCCGCGATCTCAGCGCCGCCGGACACCAGGGCCAGCAACTTGCCGGTGGCTTCGGTGGTGTCGTAGCCGAGGAACTGGGTCGCGCCCAAGCGCTCGCGGATGGCGAACCATTCCGCGCCCTGCGCCGATTGGCCCGAGCCGGTCCAGGCTTCACGGGCCTGGTCCTTCTGGCGCTTCATGGCGTCCTCGAAGCCCGACAGATCGACCGAGATGCCCTTGGCGCGCACCGCGTCCTGGGTCAGGTCGAGCGGGAAGCCGTAGGTGTCGTAGAGCTTGAAGGCGGTTTCGCCAGACAGCATGTCGCCGGCGTTCATGTTGGCGGTGGCCTCGTCCAGCAACGTCATGCCGCGGCCGAGCGTGCGGCGGAAGCGTTCTTCCTCCTGGCGCAGGGTCTCGACGATCACCGGCTCGGCGCGCTTCAGCTCCGGATAGGCGCCGCCCATCTCGGCCACCAGCACGGGGGCCAGGCGGTGCATCAACGGCTCTTCGGCGCCCAGCAGGTGGGCGTGGCGCATGGCGCGGCGCATGATCCGGCGCAGGACATAGCCGCGGCCTTCGTTCGAGGGCGAGACGCCGTCGGCGATCAGGAAGCTGGTGGAGCGCAGGTGGTCGGCGATCACCCGGTGCGAGGGACCATTGGAGCCGCCGGCGACCAGTTCCTTCGACGCCGCGATCAGCGTGCGGAACAGGTCGATGTCATAGTTATCGTGGACGCCCTGCAGGACCGCGGCGATGCGCTCCAGGCCCATGCCGGTGTCGATCTGCGGCTTGGGCAGATCGCGGCGCGTGCCGTCGGCGAACTGCTCGAACTGCATGAAGACCAAGTTCCAGATCTCCACGAACCGGTCGCCGTCCTCGTCCGGGCTGCCGGGAGGGCCGCCAGGAATGTGCGAACCGTGGTCGTAGAAGATTTCCGAGCAGGGCCCGCAGGGGCCGGTGTCACCCATCGACCAGAAGTTATCGTTGGTCGCGATGCGGATGATCTTCTCGTCCGGCAGGCCGGCGATCTTCTTCCACAGCTCGGCCGCTTCATCGTCGGTGTGGTAGACGGTGACGCACAGCTTCTCAGCCGGGATCTTAAATTCCTTGGTCAGCAGGTTCCAGGCGTACTCGATCGCCCCGGCCTTGAAGTAGTCGCCGAAGGAGAAATTCCCCAGCATCTCGAAGAAGGTGTGGTGGCGCGCGGTGTAGCCGACATTGTCGAGGTCGTTGTGCTTGCCGCCGGCGCGCACGGACTTCTGCGACGAGGCCGCACGCGGCGCGGGCGGCGTCTCGGCGCCGGTGAAGTAGTTCTTGAACGGCACCATGCCTGCGTTGACGAACAGCAGGGTCGGATCGTTCTGCGGAACGAGCGGGGCCGACGGAATGATCAGGTGATCATTCTTCTCGAAGTAGCCCAGGAAGGCGCTGCGGATTTCGTTGAGGCTCTGCATGGCTCATCGGACGCTGAAACGGAAAAAGTGGATATGGGGTCGCGCAATCTGCGCCGCCCCGCGCGCGACCGTTTACGAATTTTGTCAGCGCCCGCAAAGGAAAAGGACGCTTGGACGGGCTGCGTCCAAGCGTCCTCACGCATTGCGGAACGATCGCGCGGGGGTCCCGGCCTTCAAAGGCGGGTCCGAACGTCGGGTTGGGCGCGTCCGGCCTCCGAAGGCCGTGGCGATCATCCGCGACGCGATCCCTATTCGGCGTCGCTCTCTTCTTCGGCGGTCGGGCCGACCAGCAGCTCTTCCTCGATGACTTCCTTGGCGCCGCGGACCTGCTTTTCGATCTGGGCCGCGATGTCAGGATTGTTCTTGAGGAATTCCCGAGCGTTATCACGCCCTTGACCGATCCGGGTCGAGTTCCAGGAGAACCAGGAACCAGACTTTTCGACAACGCCGGCCTTCACGCCGAGGTCGATGATCTCGCCCAGCTTGGAGATGCCTTCGCCGTACATGATGTCGAACTCGACCTCCCGGAACGGCGGGGCGACCTTGTTCTTCACGACCTTCACGCGGACGTTGTTGCCGACGATTTCGTCGCGGATCTTCACCGAACCGGTCCGGCGGATGTCCAGACGGACCGAGGCGTAAAACTTCAGCGCATTGCCGCCCGTGGTGGTTTCCGGGCTGCCGTACATCACGCCGATCTTCATCCGAATCTGGTTGATGAAGATGACCAGGGTGCCGGACTTGGAGATCGAGGCGGTCAGCTTGCGCAGCGCCTGGCTCATCAGACGGGCCTGCAGGCCCGGCAGGCTGTCGCCCATCTCGCCTTCAATTTCGGCCCGCGGCGTCAGCGCCGCCACCGAGTCGATGACGATCACGTCGACAGCGCCGGAACGCACCAGGGTGTCGGTGATCTCCAGGGCCTGTTCGCCGGTGTCCGGCTGCGAGACCAGCAGGTCGTCCAGGTTCACGCCCAGCTTACGGGCGTAGGACGGGTCGAGCGCATGCTCGGCGTCCACGAAGGCCGCGGTGCCGCCGTTCTTCTGAACCTCGGCCACCACATGTAGGGCGAGCGTGGTCTTACCCGAGCTTTCCGGCCCGTAGATCTCCACGACCCGTCCCTTGGGCAGGCCGCCGATGCCCAGCGCGATGTCAAGGCCGAGGGAGCCGGTCGAAACCGCCTCAACCTCGATCTTGCTCTTCGAGCCAAGCTTCATCACCGAGCCCTTACCAAAGGCCCGATCGATCTGGGCGAGCGCCGCTTCCAGCGCCCGCGCCTTGTCACCTTCTTCTCGTCCCACGAGTTTCAACGCCGACTGACTCATTGCAAGGCGCTCCTTGTTTCATGATTCCAACCCGACAGTTCGACTCTCGAAAGAGCCGCCGGCCGTCTGAACAAAGGCGTACGCAGTTTGTTCTATGTTCGCAAGATGTTCTTTTTTGCCGAAAGCGCCGCCACGACCGATTCTGACGCAGCCTTCAGAAGGCGTAGACGGCCGACATTCCGAAGCGGCGGGGGCGCGGCGCGAACACCTGGGGCTGGCGGGCCGCGGTGGCGAAGGTCGGGCGGTCGCCGTCGAGGATGTTGTCCACGAAGGCCCCCAACGTCCAGGACGCGGTCTGCACCGAAGCGCGCGCGTTCAGCAGCAGCAGGCCGCCCAATTTGACGTCGGCCGCGGTCCCGGTGTCGAAGGCGCTGTGCGAGATCCCGACATAGGAGGCGTCGCCACGGGCCAGGAAATCGAGGTTCGCGGCCAGGGGACGGCGGTACTCGACCCAGCCGCTGGCGGCCGCTCGGGGCACGACCGGGATCCGGTCCCCCGCGCTGCCTAGTCCGATCGCATAGTTGGTCGCCTGATCCTTGGTCAGCACCGCGTCGGTCAGCGACAGGTTCAGTCCGCCCTTCCAGGCGGGGCTGGCGGTGTAGACGGTCTCGGCCTCCAACCCGAACACCCGGGCCTGGCCGAGGTTGGTGATGAAGGCGAAGGCGCCGTTGGTGCTGTTGGCGCTGTACTGCATGTCGCGCCAGTCGATCCGGTAGACCGTGGCGTTGAGCACCAGCCGGTTGTCGAGCCAGGCGGTCTTCAGCCCCGCCTCATAGTTCCAAAGGCTGTCGGCGTCATAGGCGGCCAGTTCCGGCGGCAGTCCCGGAACGGTGTTGATGCCGCCCGGGCGGAACCCCTGGGCGGCCTGGGCGTAGCCCATGATCGAACGGCTGAAGCGATGGCTCGCCACGAACTTCAGGCTCCATCCGGCCTCCTGCGTGGTGGCGAAGAAGTTGGCCTCGGAGGTGTTGGAGATGACGTTGACGACCAGCGCCCTCCCCTCGGTCTGCTTGTCGTACGAGAAATGGCGCGCCCCAAAGACCAACGTACTGTCGCGGTCGGCGCCCAGGGTGATCTCGCCAAACACCGCACGCTGGCGCAGTCGGCTGTCGACGATGCGTCGGCCGGTGAACCCCGCCGAGGGCGAGGGCAGGCCGCTCACGGCGTCGCCGACCACGACCTGGCTGTCGATCGTATCGTTGCGCACCTCGTGAAACAGCCCCGCGGTCCAGGCGACGAAGCCAAGGCCGGCCGAACGCAGGCGCAACTCCTGCACCTGCGCCCTCAGCTCGATCGGCTGGTTCAGCAGGCCGGGCGAACGGCTGTCGACATAGGCCGAATAGGAGTCCAGCTCGCCCGGCGTGCAGGCCCCCTCCATCGGCAGTCCCAGGTAGCGTTTGCATCCGTCGAGACTGCGCCGCTCCGACAGCAGGACGGCGGTGTAGTCGATCCTGCGGGTGCTATCCCACTGATAGGAGGCCGCCGTCGCGGTCAGCTGGACGCTCGAGACGCGCCAGTTCAGCGAGCCGTCATAGAGCGTCATCCGGCTTCGGAACGGCGTGCGGACATAGTTCTCCGAGACGTGGGACGGCGCGCCGAGCGAGCTTGCGCTGGCGTCGTCGTCCGTCGCGTCCTGATGGGCGATCGTCAGGTTGAGCTGCAAATTCTCGGTGGGCTCCGCGCCGACTCCGAGGCGCAGGCCGCTGGCCGAACTGCCGTTGATCCGCGACAGCCCCAGGCGGGCGTTGTCGGTGAAGGCCGGCTCGTCGCGATGATAGGCCGCCAGCCGCAGGCCGAGCCGGTCGGCGATCAGCGGCTGATTGACCACCAAGGTCTGGGCGCCGCCCAGATCCCCGGCGTTGGTGGAGGCCTCGCCCTCCACCATCCCGCCCCGCCGTGACAGGTCGGGGCGATTGAACATGATCTTGAAGGCGCCGCCCATGGCGCTGGAGCCGTAGAGGGTGCCCTGCGGCCCGCGCAGCAGCTCCACCTGCTGAACGTCGACCAGCAGGAATTCCGGGAACGAGCCGCCGGGATCGGCGGTGGTGCCGCTGGGGCCGGTGACCGGAATGTCGTCGTAATAGAGCGCCGTGGTCGCCTCGCCGGAACCGTAGACGCCGCGCAGGCTAAGACGGTTGCGGCCGGTGCCGGTGCTGGTCTGGGTGAGGCCGGGCATCAGCGCGGCGACGTCACGGAAGTTCGTCACCCCGGCGCGGCGCAGCTCTTCGCCCGACAGCGCGCGCACCGACATCGGGGTGAGTTGTTCCAGCGTCGGGCGACGCAGCGCGGTGACGACCACCCCCTCGACATCGGCCGCCACATCGATGGCGACCGCCGCCGGCGCGCGCTCGATCAGGAACCGGCCCTGGAAGTCGCGCCAGGTCAGCCCCGACCCTTTCAGCAGCTCGCTCAGCGCCTGACCAGAGTCCATGCGCCCCGAAACGCTGCGGCCGCGCAGGCCGGAGACCACGCCGGGGGGGAACAAAATGTCGCGGTCGCTCTGGGCGGAGAACGCGGTCAGCGCCTTGTCGAGCGGCAGGCCCGCGGGAATTGCGAACAGCGGGCGTCGCTCGGCCGCGTGCGCCGGAACGCTCGCCAGAACCGCGCAGCACATGCACGCCGCAACCAACCCAAACCGCAAGACACTCAAGGGGCGCAAGGCTCCGTACCGTCTCCGTGGTCTTCCATGGACTGGGCGCCCGGCGCCAGCCCCGTCACGTCGCACACAGACGCTTTGCCCCGGTCAAGGTGCATGCCGTTGGCGAAGGGTCGATGCATGCCTGAAAATCCAGCACGGGTGTTTCAACCCGCCGACCCTTCCCAAACGTCATTGACCTGGGCGCCCCCATCAACAACCATGACGCCAATAAGACAATTCGGGGTGTTCAGGAAATTTAGATGGCGTGGGCGGACACGACCAGGGCCGGAGGCAAGCCGGAAGGGCTTGCGCATGCGTCGATCCCGTATCAGCACGCCTTGCGCGCGTTCTTTCGCCGCAGGGCCGACGGACACGAGATCGACGACCTGATTCAGGAAGTGCTCCTCCGACTCCACAATCGCCGAAACGGCGGCGAGGTCACGAACCTCTCCAGCTTCATCTTCCAGACCGCGACCAACGTCCTGCTCGATCGCCGCCGCCGCGACACCGTCCGGCGGCGCGGCGCGCACTGCGAACTGGAAGAAGCCCACCACCCCCTCGACGAGCTCTCGCCCGACCGCATCCTCCAGGCCAAGCAGGAGGCCGCCGTGGCCCTCGAGGCCCTGGCCCAGCTGTCGCCGCGAACCCGCTCGGCTTTCATGCTCGTCCGGTTCGAGGGCATGAGCTACAAAGCTACCGCGGCGCAACTTGGCATCTCCGTCAGCGCCGTCGAGAAACATGTCACCAAGGCTCTCCGGATCATTTCGATCCGGCTGCAGGAATTCGATGAACGACAACCGACCACAGCACGGATCTTCCGGTAGCCCGGACGCCGCGGCGTGGTTCGTTCAGCTTGAGCGCCACCCGCACGACGCGGAGCTGCGCCGAGCCTTCGAGACCTGGCTGGCGGCCGATCCCCATCATCACGACGACTGGGCCCTGGTCAGCGGCGCCTGGACGCGCCTGGACGCCCTGAAGGACGATCCGGCCGTCCTCGCCGCCCGGCGGGCGCTGAGCGCCGACCTCGCCGCCACGCGTCGCGGCCCGCCCCTGCGCTGGGCCGCCGGGCTCGCCGTGGCCGCGGTGCTGGGCGGAGGCCTGCTGGGCCTGAATTCGTGGCGGCAGGCGGGACAGGCCGATCAACCGGCGAGCGTCGCGGCGGTCGCCCAGGACCTGGCGGTTTATCGCACGCCGGTCGGCGGCCAGAACACCGTCACCCTGGAGGACGGCTCCCAGGTGACGCTCAACACCGACACCGAGGTGCGCCTCACCGGCTGGGGCCGCCAGCGCGCCCTCACCGTGGTCCGGGGCGAGGCCTTCTTCCAGGTCGCCAAGAACCCCGAACGGCCCTTCGTGGTGACCGCGGCCGGCCGCACGGTCACCGCGCTGGGCACCGCCTTCGACGTCCGCGTCGACCCCAGCCAATGGTCGGTCAGCCTGATCGAAGGCAAGATCAGGGTCGCGGCCGACGACGCCAGCGTCGACCTGACGCCCGGCCATCACCTGCAGCAGCGCGGCGACGAGGCCTGGAGCGTCGAGGCGCGCAATGTCGCCGACCTGACCAGCTGGCGCGACGGCAGCCTGGTCTTCGAAAATCGCCCCCTGGCCTCGATCGTCCAGGAGATGAACCGCTACTCCGAGCAGAAGGTGCGGATCACCGATCCGGCCCTGGCGGCGACCCCGCTGAGCGGCCGCTTCAAGACCGGCGACGTGGCCGGCTTCGTGGCCACATTGGAAGCCTACGGCATGGCCCGCTCCAGCCAGACGGCGCCTGCGACGATCGACCTATTTCCTCTCTCCGCGGGGTGAGGATATCCCCTCCGGCTGCGTCTTGAAGACGACGGCCGGCGCCGTTCGCGCCGGTGGCCTGGAGGGACTTCCATGAAGACGATCTACAAGGCGCTGGCGACCAGCGCGCTTTGCGCCTCGGCCTGGCTTGCAGCCGGCCCGACCCTGGCGGCGCCGCTGACGCCCGCCGACCGCAGCCAGCTGATCGGCGCGGTCGACGCCTATACGCCGAAGATGAACGACGCGGCGCTCAAGATCTGGAACTACGCCGAACTCGGCTATCTCGAAACCAAGAGCACCGCGGTCCTCCAGGACCAGCTGAAGGCCGCCGGCTTCACCATCAAGACCGGCGTGGCGGGCGAGCCCACGGGCTTCATCGCCAGCTTCAAGAACGGCTCGGGTCCGGTCATCGCGATCCTGGCCGAGTTCGACGCCCTGCCTGGCCTGAGCCAGGCCGCCGTTCCCACCAAGCAACCCATCGCTGGTCATGACGCGGGCCACGGCTGCGGTCACAATCTGTTCGGCGCGGCCTCGGTCGCCGGCGCCGTCGCGCTGAAGTCCTGGATGATCCAGAACAAGGTGCAGGGCGAGATCCGCCTGTACGGCACGCCCGCCGAAGAAGGCGGCTCGGGCAAGGTCTACATGGTCCGCGACGGCCTGTTCGACGACGTCGACGTCACCCTGCACTGGCACCCGGGCAACACGAACTCGGCCAACCAGGGCACCTCGATGGCCAACATCAGCGGCAAGTTCCGCTTCTATGGCCAATCCAGCCACGCCGCGGGCGCTCCGTGGGCCGGCCGCTCGGCCCTCGACGGCGTCGAGATCATGAACGTCTCGACCAACTACCTGCGTGAACACATTCCGGACCGCACGCGCATCCACTACGTCGTCACCAACGGCGGCAAGGCCCCGAACGTCGTGCCGGACTTCGCCGAGGTCTATTACTACGTCCGCAACGCCGACCCGAAGATCGTCGTCGACGTGATGGGCCGGGTGAAGAAGGCCGCCGACGGCGCGGCCATGGCCACCAACACCAAGGTCGAGTTCGAACAGACCGGCGGCGTCTACAACCTGCTGCCCAACGACGTGCTGGGCAAGGTCATGTACGACTCGCTGAACAGCGTCGGCGGCATCACCTGGACGCCGGAAGAGACCAAGTTCGCCCAGGAACTGGCCAAGTCCCTGCCGAACGGCGGCGGCGACCTGAGCTCGGTCGGCAAGATCCAGACCTACAAGAACGCCGACACCTCCGGTGACGCCGGCGGCGGCTCCACCGACGTGGCCGACATCAGCTGGGTCACGCCCACGGTCGGCCTTTCGACGGCGACCTTCGTGCCGGGTTCGGCCGGCCACAGCTGGCAGAACGTCGCGGCCGGCGGCATGAGCATCGGCCTCAAGGGCGCGGCGCTCGCCGCCAAGACCCTGTCGATCACCGGCGCGGAGCTGTTCTCCAACCCCGACCTGATCGCCAAGGCCAAGGCTGAGCTGAAGGAACGCCAAGGCGCGGACTTCCAGTACAAGGCCATGGTCGGCGACCGCAAGCCGCCGCTCGACTACCGCAAGGCTGGCGGCGCTGAGTAAGCGTTAGCCCAGCAGGGTGGAACCTGGTCCCCCCAGGCCAGGCTCCACCCGACTGCGGGCGCCCCCGGACGCCCGGTTTCAAGCCTCCGGTATCCGCAGCTCCCCCAAAATTCGTCGACAACCTACAGTGTGGAACGCCCTCGCCGCTGCGTCTTGATACCGAGACGAGTCCGTTTGGAGGGCTCGCCCATTAGGTTTGAGAGGACGGGGGACAAATGATGACGCGGAAATACGCCATGACCGGCGCCGCCATGGCGTTGGTCATGATCATGGGGGGCGGCGCGAACGCCGCGACCATCACGCCGCCCGGCGAAGCCTTCGCCCAGAACCCCGGCAGCGACTACTTCCTGGCCGACTACACCGCCTATGAGGCGTATCTGAAAACCCTGGCGAGCCAGTCCGACCGCATGAAGCTGGTCGACATCGGCAAGTCCGAGGAAGGCCGCACCCAGTGGGTGGCGATCGTCTCCTCCCCCGCCAACCTCGCCAAGCTCGATCACTACAAGTCGATCGCCAAGCGCTTGGCCAAGGCCGAGGGCCTGACCAAGGAAGAGGCCGCCAAGCTGGCCGCCGAGGGCAAGGCCATCGTCTGGATCGACGCGGGCATGCACGCCACCGAGGTCGTCACCTCGCAAGGCCAAATCCAGGTCCTCTACCGCCTGCTCAGCCAGAACGACCCGGAGACCCTGCGTCACCTGGACGACGTGATCGTCCTCTACGGCCACGACAATCCGGACGGCATGGAGCTGGTCTCGGACTGGTACATGCGCGACGCCGACGTGAAGAAGCGCGACGTCAACACGATCCCGCGGCTCTATCAAAAGTACGTCGGCCACGACAACAACCGCGACAGCTTCATGTCGCACATGTCCGAAACCACCAACGTGAACAAGATGCTGTTCCGCGAGTGGTATCCGCAGATCATCTACAATCAGCACCAACCCGCCCCGGCCGGCATGGTGGTGTTCGTGCCGCCGTTCCGCGACCCCTTCAACTTCAACTACGACCCGCTGGTCATGACGACCCTGCAGGAAGTCGGCATGGCCATGCACAGCCGCCTGGTCGCCGAGGACAAGCCGGGTTCGGGCGCACGTAGCGCGGCCCCCTACTCCACCTGGCACAACGGGATGGAACGCTCGGTCGCCTACTTCCACAACGCCGTGGGCCTGCTGACCGAGATCACCGGCAACCCGACGCCGATGCCGCTGGCCCTGGTGCCCGACGTGCAGCTGGCCAGCAACGACCGGCCGATGCCGGCCGCCCCGCAGACCTGGCACCTGAACCAGACCGTCGAGTATCAATACAGCCTGAACCGTGCGGTCATCGACTACGCCGCCCGTAACCGCGAGCGGCTGCTGTTCAACATCTACAAGATGGGCGCGAACAGCATCGACAAGGGCCAGAAGGATTCCTGGACCATCACGCCGACCAAGATCGACGCCCTGAAGGAAGCGGCCAAGACCGCCAAGGCGCCTGTCGAAGATCCGGTGCTGGCCGCCATGATCGGCCGCGGCGCGGTCGACCCGACCCTCTACAAGTCGGTCCTGCAGTCGCCTGAAACCCGCGACCCGCGCGGCTATGTGATCCCCGCCGACCAGGCCGACATGCCTACGGTGGTCACCTTCCTGAACGCGCTGATCAAGACCGGCGTCGACGTGGACAAGGCGACCAAGCCGTTCAAGGTCGGGACCAAGACCTATCCGGCCGGCTCCTATGTGGTGAAGACCGCCCAGGCCTATCGCCCGCACGTGCTCGACATGTTCGAGCCGCAAGACCACCCGCACGACGTGGAATATCCGGGCGGTCCGCCGAAGTCGCCCTACGACATCACCGGCTACACCCTGGCCTACCAGATGGGGATCAAGTTCGACCGTATCCTCGAGGGCTTCGACGGCCCGTTCGAGCGCGTGCCGGACGTGATCGCCGTGACCTCGGGCTCAGTGAAGGGTTCGGGCAAGGCCGGTTGGCTGATCAGCCATGAGACCAACAAGAGCTTCACCCTCACCAACCGCCTGCTGAAGGCCGGCGCGCCGGTGTTCTGGCTGAAGGAAGGCTCCAAGGCCGGCAAGCAGGCCTTTGGTCCCGGCGCCATCTGGGTTCCGGCCTCGGCCCAGGCCCAGGCGATCGTGACCGCCAGCGTCAAGGATCTGGGCATCGACGCCTACGCCGTCGGCGCCAAACCGGCCGGCGAGTCCCTGCCCCTGAAACCGGTCCGCATCGGCCTGGTCGACGTCTATGGCGGCTCGATGCCCTCGGGTTGGAACCGCTGGCTGTTCGAACAGTTCGAGGCGCCCTTCGAGGTGGTCTATCCGCAGCGCCTCGACGCCGGGAACCTGGCCAAGGACTACGACGTCCTGGTGTTCGCCGACGGCACCTTCCCAGCCCCCGCCGGTGGTCCGTTCCGCGGCGGCCGCAGCTTCCCGCAGCCCAAGGCCGAGGACATCCCCGCCGAGTTCCATCCGTGGCTGGGTACGGTGACCGACGCCAAGACCCTGCCGCAGCTGGCGGCCTTCGCCAAGGACGGCGGCACCCTGATCGCCGTCGGCTCGTCGGGCCGCCTCGCCACCGCCCTGGGCGCCCCGGTCGAGGTCGCCGTCGCCAAGAAGGACGGCGACAAGCTGACCGCGCTCACGACCAAGGAATTCTACATTCCCGGCTCGGTGCTGCGCGCCAAGGTCGATAACCGCCAGCCGCTGGCCTATGGCCTGCCGCAGGACGTGGACGTGTTCTTCGACCGCAGCCCGACCTTCAACCTGAAGGCCGCGGCGACCGGCGTGGCCAAGGTGTCCTGGTTCGACACCGAGACCCCGCTGCGCAGCGGCTGGGCCGTCGGCCAGGAGAAGCTGAAGGGCTCGACCGCCGTGCTCGACATCGACCTGGGCAAGGGCAAGCTGTTCGTGATGGGTCCAGAAGTGACCCAGCGCGCCCAGTCGTACGGAACCTTCAAGTTCCTGTTCAACGGCCTGCTCTACGGACCGGCGATCGCCGCCAGCCGGTAGTCGCTTCTAAAAACGATCAAGGGCGCCGGGACTTCTCGTCCCGGCGCCCTTTTTCATGCCTGCGCGACGCCTTGCCTCAAAGAAGAAGGGCGCCGACCTCTCGGCCGACGCCCTTCGCCGCAAGGACGATGCGGATCTCTAGGCGCTCCCCGGCCACATCGGCCGAGGAGCGCCCTGTCGTGGCCTAGAAGCGCTTGCGGACGCCCACATAGTAGGCGCGGCCAAGCACGTCGTAGTTCTGGGCGTCGTAGTTGCCCTCGGTGTCGCCAGCCTGCGGGGGAGCTTCGTCGAACAGGTTGTTCACACCAAAGCGCAGGTCGGTTTCCCAAGGCAGCTTCACGCGGCCGTTGAGGTCGAACACGTGATAGGCCTTCACGCCGCGCGAGGTGCTGGTCGGGGTGACCACCTTGGCGGAGTTCTCCATTTCGCTGAGGTAGCGCCAGCGCAGGCCGATGCTGGCCGGACCGTTGGTGTAGGTCGCCGTGGTGACGGACTTCCACTCCGGGTGAGCCAGACCAGCGCTGCTTTCGACGGCGGTGTTCCAGGTGCCGACATAGTCGTAGGTCGCAGCGCCCGGCAGGCCCTGGATCTTGAACGTATCCAGCCAGCCGACAGCGACGTTGAAGCCGAGCGAGCCGGCCTTGTCGCCGAGGCCGACGTCCATCAGGTCGATGGTCCAGTCAAACTGGAAGTCGACGCCGGTGGTTTCGAACTGGCCCAGGTTCGACAGCGGTTGAACCGGGTTGAGCGGCACGCCGCTCGCCTTGTTGCGGGTCAGCAGCTGGCAGTAATAGTTGTTCGGATCGTAGGTCGGGTTCGCGCCGCCGGCGTTGTAGCAGAACTGGAAGGAGTTCTTGATCGGCAGCTGGCCGACAGCGCCCTTCACCTTGATGCTGTACCAGTCGAGCGAGGCCGACATCCGGCTGAACAACGGCGACTCGAACGGCGACTGGATGACCGCGCCGAACGAGAAGGTGTCGGCGGTTTCTTCTTCCAGCTCCGGGTTGCCGCCGGTCAGGGCGAACACCTGGGCGGTGCCCAGCTGGTAGCTGTCGAGGATGTTCGCCGGCACGCCTTGCGCCAGGCAGAGCGCGGCCACTTGAGCCCCGTTGGCGCCGCGGCGGAAGGATGAACGCACATCGCAGGGATCGCCGTCGGTCGTCGTCGGACCGGCGGTGCCGATCGCCACGCTGCCGGTCGAGACCGGGGCGTAGAGTTCGCCGACGCTCGGGGCGCGGATGGCGCGGTTATAGCCGCCGCGCAAACGCAGGCCGTCGATGACCTTCCAGTCGAAGTCGGCCTTGTAGGTGTGGATCGCGCCGACCGAGCTGTAGTCGGAGAAGCGATAGCCGAGGTTGGTGTTGAGTTCCGCGATGAAGGGGATGTCCTTCAGGATCGGGATCAGCACTTCGCCGAACAGCTCGTAGGTGTCCACCGAACCACCGGCGTCGCGCAGCACGCTGTAGCCCAGCACGTCGCTGGTGCCGTCGGGCTGGTTGAGCTGGCTGTCGGGGGTGAAGGTGTACTCGTTGCTGCGGTAGTCGGCGCCGAGGGCGAAGCGGACGTCGCCGGCCGGCAGTTCGAACGCGCTACCCTGCACGCTGGCTTCGATCGTGCGCTGCTCCAGGGTGTTCTGGTTCAGCGTGCGACGGCTGATGTAGCGGATGCAATCGCCGGACGGGGTCAGGTTGCCGAACGGGTTGAAGCCGCCCGCGCAGTATTCGGTGCCGCCCGTCGGGCTGTTCAGCAGACGCGCGGTGGCGCTGGCGCTGGCGCCGCCCAGTTGTTCGTTGTCGAAGCTGGCCTTGCTGAACGAGGCGTAGGCGTCCCAGGTCCAGTCCTTGAAGCCGACATCGCCCGCGAGGCCCGAGGTCAGCTGGTAGACGGTGTAGCTGTACTTTTGGATCCGCGGCCCGAGGATATCGAGCGCCTTGTAGAAGGTGAAAGCGCCGCCCGGGGTCGGACGCGAGGCCAGGATGGCCTTGAATTCGTTCGGAATGAACGGGTTCGAGACCGGCACGGACAGGCCGTAGACGTTCGAAGCCAGGGTCGGGTTGGTGACGCCGACGGACTCATAGTCGGTGAAGGTGAACTGCGTGAAGAAGCGCAGGGTGTCGGACAGGTCGTAGTCGACCTTGCCGAACACCGAATAGCGGTCGAGGTCCGACTGCATGGACGAGCCATTGTAGCCGAAGTTGACCTGCTGCTGGGTGCCAGCGGCGTTCGAGTTGACGATATAGGCGCTGTCGGTCTGCGGATCGCGGAAGTTCTGGACCGGAACGCCGGCCGTGGAGAACAGCGTCTGGTCGGTGTTGAAGCCGATTTGGCCGGTGTACTTGCCGGCCGAGTTGCCGGTCAGAGCCTTGGTGCCGTACTGGCCCACGAACACGTTGTTGACCGAGGCGAGGGTCGGCAGGTTCGCGCCGAACAGCACGGTGCCTTGCGGAATGGTGCTGAGGCCCGGCGCCGAGGTGCGGAAGACGTAGTAGTCGCGGGCGCTCTGCAGGGCGCGGTCGCGGTTGGTGTAGTCGACCGAGATGACCGCCCGGCCCTTGCCTTCGTTGAACTGCGACCCAGCGGTCAGCGCGATCTTGAAGGACTCGGCGTCGCCCTTTTCGGAGATGCCGTACTGGCTGTCGACGGTGATGCCGTCGAAGTTACGCTTCAGACGGAAGTTCACCACGCCGGCGGTGGCGTCCGAGCCATAGGCCGTCGAGGCGCCGCCGGTGATGACTTCGACGTTCTCGATCAGGGCTTCGGGGATGGTGTTCAGGTCGACCGAGCCGTCCGGGTTGGAAGGCTGCAGGCGGCGGCCGTCCATCAGGATCAGGGTGCGCTTGGCGCCCAGGCCGCGGAGCGAGGCGTACGACTGGCCGCCGTTCAGGCCGGTCGAGGTCGAGCCGGTGTTGCCCTGGCCGAACGAGCCGGAGAATTGCGGCATTTGCGACAGCGACTTTTCGACGGTCACCTGTCCGGTGTTTTCGATGGCCGCCTGGCCGACCGAAACGATGGGGCTGTTGGCGACGTAGTCAGGCCGGGCGATGCGCGAACCGGTGACGACGACTTCTTCAACAGCCACTTCGCTCCCGGCCGTCTGCGCCTGCGCCGCGCCTGCGAGCAAGGCGCTGATGGCGCAGCTACCCGCCATAAGCCACTTCAACGAACTAGAATTCATGCGACCGCCCTTGGATTTTTGACGACACGCCCCTCGCGCGTCCGGTTCCAAGACGCAGCGGCTCTCCAGAGCCACATGTCCGAATTGAAACTTTTCGCCCGGCGGGGTCAGCGCCTGATCCGCCAAGGCCCGGCGCCGCATCGCTAAGCAGGGGCGCCCCTGGACAGGCCGATCAGCCGGCCGCCACAATGGGCGTGCGTGCAAGGCTCCCTGTCCCTGCCGCAATAGCGTGGAATCTCAAGTTTGCGGCCGGAAAAGCAGCTCGACGCAGCGCCAAAGATCTCGGCCGCCGCCGCCCAGGATCTGGACCGCGCCCGTGGCCTGGCGCGGATCGGCCGGAGCGCGGCGGCCGAGGAGCTCTACCGCGACGTACTGTCGCGGGAGCCCGGCTGCGTGCAGGCCGCCGCCGCCCTGGCCCGTCTGCTGACCGCCAGCGGGCGCGCGGCGCAGGCCGAGGCGATCATCACCCCCTTCGTTCAGGCGGAGCGGGTCTGGCCCGAGGCGCTGTCGGCGCGCGCGGCCGCCCTGAAGCAGATGGGCCGCAAGGCCGAGTCGCTGGCTGACTATGTGGACGCCGCCCGCCTGAACCCGAAAAGCGCGGTCGCCGCACACAACGTCGCTTCGGGCCTCGGCGACGCCGGGCGTGACCGCGAGGCGGTCGCGGAGGCCGAACGCGCCTTCTCGCTGGGTCTCGACGCGCCGGAGACCTGGCTGGTCTATGGCCGCGCCTTGCAGGGACTGCGCCGTTTCGACGACGCCGAGCACGCCTTCCGCCACGCTGTCGCCCGGCGCGCCAGCTATGCCGACGCCATCCGCGACCTCGGCCAGCTCATCTGGATGCGGACCGGCGACGTCGCCCTGGCCATCCAACCCATCGACGCGGCCCTGAGCGCCGCCACCGGGCAGCCGGGCGTGGTCGCCGCCCTGTCGGCGGTGAAGATCCGCCTGCTCAGCCATATCGCCGGCGACCAGACGGCTCTGGACTTCGCCGAGCAGGCCTTGGCGCAGGCGCCGGGCGATCCGCGCCTGATGCTGGACACCGCCCAACTGCTGCTGAGCCAGGCGCCCGAACGCAGCCACGCCCTGATCGGGCAGGTCCTGGAGCGCCGCCCCGCCGATCCGTCAGCCCGCCGCGCCCTGTCCCATGCGGAGCTGGCTCTGGGACACCCCGGCAAGGGCGCGGAGATCGCCGAGCGGCTGCTGGACGAAAACCCCCGGGACCAGGAAGCCGCCGCCGCCCTGGCCACCGCCTGGCGGCTGGCCGGCGACAACCGCTATCGGCGGCTCTGGGACTATCAGGCCCTGGTCCGCGCCAGTCCCATCGACACCCCGCGCGGCTGGGCGAACCTGGACGCCTATCTCGCCGACCTGCGCGTCGCGCTCTCTGAGCTGCACGCCCTGAACGCCCATCCCATCGAACAGTCGGTGCGCGGCGGGACCCAGACCTCGCAGAACCTGCTGCAAAGCGAGCACCCGGTGGTGCGGGCCTTCTTCGAGGCTGTCGAGGGACCGATCTGCGCCTATCGCGACGCGGTCGGCCAGGGCAGCGACATTTTCCGTGCCCGCAACCACGGCGCCCACCGCGTCCACGGCGCCTGGTCGGTGCGGCTGCGCCCCAACGGTTTCCACGTCGATCACATCCACCCGGAGGGCTGGATCTCCTCGGCCTGCTACATCGACGTGCCGCCGGCCGTGCAGGACCAGGGCGATCACGCCGGCTGGATCCGGTTTGGCGCGCCGCCGATTCCGACCCGGCCAAGCCTGAGCGCCGAGCATTTCGTGCGGCCCGAGCCCGGCCTGCTGGTCCTGTTCCCATCCTATCTGTGGCACGGAACCGTGCCGTTCGGCGGCGACCAGGTGCGCACCACCATCGCCTTCGACCTGGTCCCCGACGAGGACGTCGCCGTTTCCAGGTGAGGTCGGCGCGCGGCTGTGCGTCTTATGACCAAGCGAGTGCGACCTGGGGGTCGCGCCGATACCGTGAAGCACGCGCCTCACGGTCCGCCGCCAACCGTGAGCCGCCCATGAATCGCCGCTTCGCCATGCTGATCGTCATGTCCATGATCCTCGGGGTCGGCGTCGGCTGGGCGTGCAACCAGTTCCTTGATCCAGCCCAGGCCGCACGGGCCGCCGACGGCCTGTCCCTGGTCACCGACGTCTTCCTGCGGCTGATCAAAATGATCATCGCGCCGCTGGTGTTCACGACCCTGGTCGCGGGCATCGCGCACATGGAGAACGCCGCGGCCGTGGGCCGGATCGGCGTCAAGACCATGGGCTGGTTCATCGGCGCCTCGCTGGTCTCGCTGCTGCTCGGCCTGATGATGGTGCATCTGCTGCAACCGGGCGCGGGCCTGCACATGCAGACCGCCGTCGCCGCTAGCGCCCCGGCCGCCGCCACCACCGACGCCTTCACCCTGAAGGGCTTCATCACCCACCTGGTGCCGACCTCCATCGTCGACGCCATGGCCAAGAACGAGATCTTGCAGATCGTCGTCTTCTCGCTGTTCGTCGGCACCGCGGTGGCCGCCCTCGACAACAAGGCGCCGGCCGTCCTCGACCTGGTCGAGCAGGGCGCCCAGATCATGCTCAAGGTGACCGGTTTCGTGATGAAGCTGGCCCCCTTGGCGATTTTCGCGGCCCTGGCCTCGACCATCGCCACCCAGGGCGTGTCGATGCTGGCCGTCTACGGCAAGTTCGTCCTCGGCTTCTATGCGACCATGGGACTGCTGTGGGTGCTGCTGTTCATCGCCGGCTTCCTGGTGATCGGCAAACGGGTGATCCCGCTGTTCGGCGTCATCCGCGACCCGGCCCTGCTGGCCTTCTCGACCGCCAGTTCCGAGGCGGCCTATCCCAAGATCCTCGACGGCCTGCCCAAGGTGGGCGTGCGCCGCCGCATCGTCTCGTTCGTGCTGCCGCTGGGCTACTCGTTCAACCTCGACGGCTCGATGCTCTACTGCACCTTCGCCACCATCTTCATCACTCAGGCCCATGGGGTGCACCTGACCGTCCAGCAGCAGATCTTCATGCTGCTGTTGCTGATGGTGACGTCCAAGGGGATCGCCGGGGTGCCGCGCGCCTCGCTGGTGGTGATCATGGCCACCCTCACCTATTTCGGCCTGCCTGAGGCCTGGATCGCCCTGGTGCTGGGCGTCGACCACCTGCTGGACATGGGCCGCTCGGCCACCAACGTCGTCGGCAACTCCGTCGCCGCCGCCGTGGTCGCCAAGTGGGAAGGCGAGCTCGACGACATCGAGGACCTGGACCTGGACCTGGGCCCCGACGCGGCCGGCGAACCCGTCAAGCTGCCGGCCTGACGGAACGCCGCGCGGCTAGGGCATGATCCGCATCCGCCGCAGGACCCAATAGGCGCCGCCCACCACCGCCAGGCAGAGCACGCAGGCGGCGACGAAGCCGCTGTGCGAGCCGGCGAAGGGAATGCCCGAGAGGTTCATGCCGAAGGCCCCGACGATCAGGGTCGGCGGGATCAGCAGGCTCGACATCACCGTCAGGGCCCGCATGCTTCGGTTGGTGGCGCTGGTGATCTGGGTGTCGAGCTCCTCGTGCAGCAGACGCGCGCGCTCCTGCAGGCTGGCGGCCTCGCGGTCGAGATCCTCGGCCTCCTGCGCCAGCCTGGGCAGGTGCTGGGGCAACAGGGCCACCCGATGATCCTCACGCGGGACGCAGGCCCGGTGCAGGGCGCTGCGTAGGCCAAGATACTCCCGATGGTCGCGCGACAGGCCGCGGCGGGTCGGGCCAAGCTTCAGCCCCTCGACCTCGCCATGATCGCCCAGCATCCGGTCCTCTACCCGGTCGAGGGCCTCGGCGGCGTCATGCAGTCGCTGTTCGGAGACATCCACATAGCGCTCGATCAGGCGCACCACGGCGTCGGCCGGACTGGCGATCAGCGCGCCGCGATCGACTTCACGCCGCACCTCGTCGACCACCCGCAGCGCCTGGCGGCGAGCAGTGATCAATCGCCGCCCATCGAAGGCGAACAACAGCCGCCCGGCGCCGACGGGGCGGCCGTCCAGGTCCCGTTCCAGATCGGGCAGGACGCCGAACGCCCAATGACCGCTGAATTGAATCTGCACCCGCTGCTCGGTGCGCAGGATCAGGTCGCGCGCCGGCGCCGGGATGTCGTGCTGGTTTTCCAGATAGAGCCGCGCGCGCTGGTCGCTGAGCGGAAAGTGCGTCCAGACCCAGGCCTTGGGATCGCCCGGCGGGATCTCGAACGTCTGGTCGGTGAGCGGCTCCGCGCCGCCCTCATGAAAGGCGTAGGCCCAAAGGAACCCGCTGGCTTGCCCCATCCGCCGCACACTCCCAAGCCGCATTGAGGCTTGGTGATGCGACCTTTGGATGACAGGCCGATGACGGTGCTAGGCGAGGAGGCCGCGCAGGAAGGCCAGGGTCTCGGCGGCGGCGTAGACCATCGCGCCGATGACGATCATGTCGAAGGCGCGGCGCGCCCAGACCAGGACGACATTGCGCCGGGGAAGCTCGACCGGGCTGTCTGCAAACGTGAACCGCATGTTGTCCTCCGCTGGGACGATCTGACCACTCATGGGCGTCAGGCCGCAAAGGCCGGGCCAACCTGGTCAGCGGAGGAAAGTCAGGCCGCGAGCATCGCCCAGCACCAGAGGCCGACGCAGGCCAGCAGCAGGGTCCAGATGAAGACGCGGACGATGGCCCAGCCGCTCGGGGGCGGTTTCCTGGGCTCGGGATCCTCGTAAGGGATAGAGAAGCGCGTCATATCCTCGCGAATAACAACGTTCGGTCAATCGCTGGTAAAAGCGTTTGGTTAGTTTCGGATCCCCGCGCAAAAAGACCGCCCGCAGCGCCCTTCCCCGGAGATCCCATGCACACCGGTTCCTGCCATTGCCGCGCCGCCCGTTTTGAGATCGCGGGCGACCTCGCGCCGATCCAGGTGTGCCATTGCGGCGATTGCCGCAAAGCCCAGGGCGGGCCGTTCGGGACCAATATCCCGGTCGAAACGGCGAACTTCACCCTGCTCTCAGGCGAAGATGACCTGCGGATCTACGAGTCCTCGCCGGGCAAGGAGCGGGTGTTCTGCGGCCGCTGCGGCGGCCCGCTGTTCAGCCGCCTGAAGAGCAAGCCCGGCGTCATGCGCGTGCGGGTCGGCACGCTGGACGGCGCGGTCGAAAGCGAGCTCGACTTCCATTTCTACACCGCCTCGAAAGCCAACTGGTGGCCGATCACCGACGACCTGCCGCAGTACCCCGACGCGCGGCCGTTTTGAGCGCCCAGTGTCGTCAGGGCCGTCCCCGTCGACAAATCGAAGGCGCCGGTCAGCTTCGACCTGCCGGTCCCCAGCCTTTGCCCCGTTTGCCGGCAGACCTCCACGACTATCCCTGGACGCTGCTATTGGTCGCCCATAGCCGCGAGATATTCCTCGTCGGAAACCTTCTCCATCCAGGTGACCGGCGAGCCGTCGACCGACTCCTGGATGGCGATGTGGGTCATGGCCTGATGCGGTGTAGCACCGTGCCAGTGCTTGTGTTCGGCGGGACACCAGAGGATGTCCCCGGCGTGGAATTCTAGCTTCGGACCGCCCTCAATCTGGGTCCAGCCTACACCTTCGGTTACGAGCAGCGTCTGACCCGCCGGATGCGTGTGCCAGGCCGTTCGAGCGCCGGGTTCGAAATGAACAATGGCGCCGCTGACCCTGGACGGCTCGGGCCGCTGGAATTGACCGGTGATCGTGACCTTGCCGGTGAAGTAATCGGCTGGGCCGTCGACGGTTTTCAGGTCTGCCTTGCGGGTGATTTCCATCGTCTTGGTTCCTTGCTGTGCTGCGTCAGCGGTCGTGGCCGATACGAGGGCGGCGATCCAGATTGCGGGCCTGATCATTGGGCCGGGGTCCGATCGCGGCGGGCCATCATGCGAGATGCTGGCGGAAGAAGGCTTGCAGCTTGTCGAAGGGGATCTTGTCCGCCCGGTCGTAGAGGTCGACGTGGTCGGCGGCCTTTATGATCAGGAGTTCCTTCGGCTCGGCGGCCGCTACATGCGCGTCTTCGCTGAAGTACCGGGAGTGCGCGCTATCGCCAGCGATCAGCAGGATCGGCCGTGGCGTGATCTCCTTGATGTAGGTGAGCAGCGGCATGTTCATGAACGACAGCGCGTTCGTCGCCGTCCAAGCGCCGTTGGAGTTCGGCGACCGCGGATGAAAGCCCCGCGGCGTCCGGTAGTAGTCAAAGTACATGCGGGCGACGGGATCGGTTACGCCGTCCAGCGTCTCCGGCAGGATGCGCGGTCCGGGAGCCGGCGAGCCCCGCTCCGCGTCGACCCATCGTTGCTGGCTCATCTGCTCCAGCATCTTGGTCCGGTCGTCGGCCGTGAGCTTGTCGTAGTAGCCCCGCGCCATGACCCGGGACATGTCGTACATGCTGGTGGTGGCGACCGCCTTGATGCGCTTGTCCACGGCGCTCGCGTTCAGCGCCATGCCGGCCCAGCCGCAGATGCCGATGACGCCGATGTGGTCGCGGTCGACCGTCGGCTGCAGGCCGAGGAGATCGACGGCTGCGCTGAAGTCTTCGGTGTTGATGTCAGGCGAGGCGACATTGCGGGGCTCGCCGCCGCTCTCGCCAGTGAAGGACGGATCAAACGCCAAGCTGACGAAGCCGCGCTCGGCCATGGTCTGGGCGTAGAGACCCGAGGACTGCTCCTTGACGGCCCCGAACGGGCCGCCGACCGCCAGCGCCGGGAGGGGCGCGGAGCCGCGAGCTTTCGGCGTGTAGAGATCGCCGGCCAGCGTGAGGCCATAGCGGTTCTTGAAGGTGACCTTTGCGTGGTCGACCTTCTCGCTGCGAGGGAAGACCTTATCCCACTGATTGGACATGATTTGGGCCTTTGCTGAGCTGGGGTTTGGGGCGAGCGGCAGGGCGGCGGTGGCGAGGCCGGCGGCGCTGAGTTTCAGAACATCGCGTCGGCCAAGGCGGCCTGCGGCGGGCGAGGTCAGTCTCATTCGGGAACTCCTGTGCGGGATGTCGCGCGGGCGCCGACTGCTGCGAGCATCGCCCCGCTGACGAGGATGGCGGCGCTGACCCCGAAGGCGGTGTGGTAGCCGCGAGCGTCGACCAGGATGCCGCCAAGTGACGCCCCAAGCGTGATCGCAAGTTGGATGACGGCGACCATCAGGCCGCCGCCGGCCTCGGCATCGTCGGGCAGGGTCCTGCTGATCCAGGTCCACCAGGCGACGGGCGCAGCCGTGCCGACCAGTCCCCAACCGGCGAGCAAGGCTGCGGTCGGAAGCGGCGCGGCGCCGAAAGCAATGAGCCCCACCGCAATCGCCGCCAGGGCGAGCGGGGCGGCCACGAGCAGAAGGCCCAAGCGCGCCGGCAGCAGTTGGCCGATCAGCCACGTTCCTGAGAGGCCGGCGAGACCGAGTCCCAGAAGGATCAAGGACAGGCTCGACACGCTGACCCCCGTAACCGTCTCCAGGAACGGGCGCAGATAGGTGAAGAGCGCGAACTGCCCAGTGAAGAACAAGGCCACGGCGGCGAAGCCGAGCGAGACGCCTGGCCGGCGCAGCACCCGAAACACGCCGCCCGTGCGCGGCGTCGCGCGAGGCGGCATGGCGGGAAGGCTGAAGTGCTGCCAGGCCAGTACGATAGCGGCGAGCGGTACGACGACGAAGAACGCGCCGCGCCAGCCGATGTACTGGCCCATGAAGCTTCCCAGCGGGGCCGCGATTGTTGTGGCCAGCGCATTGCCGCCGTTCAGGACCCCAAGAGCGCGCGGGACCTGATCTTCGGGCACAAGACGCATTACGGTGGCGGCGGACATCGACCAGAAGCCGCCGATCACGACGCCGACGAGTGCCCGTCCCGCCATAAAGACGGTGGCGTTCGGCGCGAAGGCGACGATCAGACCCGAGAGGATCATCACGCCGGTCAGCGCGAGCAGCACGTGTTTGCGGTCGATCTTGCGCGTGGCCGAGGAGATGACGAGGCTGGTCAGGACGGCGAACAAGCCGGAAATCGCGATCGCTTGGCCCGCGCGCCCCTCAGTGATGTGCAGATCGGCGGCGATCGGCGTCAGCAGGCTGACCGGCATGAACTCCGATGCGATCAGCGTCGAGACGCAAAGCGTGAGCGCGGCGACCGCACCCCATGCGCCTTGGGTCGGCTGCGGGAGATCGGATGCAATTGCAGTTTGGATCGACATGGGCTCTCACGACCTGGGGGCGACGTACCCGAGGCCCGTGAGATAGCGTTCGCGCAGCGACTGCATCAGCCGCTGATCGCGCGATGGACCGTTGCGCCAAATTCAACGATCGAAAGGGCGACTAAAGGCCGAGCGGCCGGAGCTCGCGGACCAGGTCGATGAACAGGCGGAGCGCCGCCGGCACTTGGCGGCGGCTCGAATAGTAGATGTGGTACCCGCCGCTCGAGGTCGCCCAATCGCCGAGAACGATGCGTAGCTCGCCGCTGGCCAGTTCTCTTCGGACCATGGTGTCAGCCACGTACATAAGGCCGACGCCGTCGCGCGCCGCAGCCAGGCCAAGGCGGCCGTCATCGACCACGAGGCTGCCCGGCACAGCGATCGCGAGCTGCTCGTCACCGCGTTCGAATTCCCAGCGGTAAAGACTGTCGTCTCCGATCCGGATCCGAATGCAGCGATGAGATTGCAAATCGTTCGGGTGCGCGGGCACGCCGAAGCGTTCGAGGTACGCTGGAGCCCCCACGACGATCCAACGGATGTCGGCCGACAATCGCTGCGCCACCATGTCCTCGGGAACGGTGCCGTCGTACCGTATGCCCGCGTCAAAACCCTTTTCGATCACGTCGATGAGCCGATTGGAGACCGACACCTCCAGTTCGACGTCAGGATATCGTTCGATGAAGGTGGGCAGCACCGGCGCCAGGAGGTGGTCGGCCGCATCGTTGGGCACGCTCAGCCTGACCCGACCCATCGGCGCGTCGCGGAACCGGTTCACCACATCCAGGGCTTGGGCGATCTTCAGAAATGGATCCTGGACCGCGGCCTGAAGAGCCTCACCGGCGGCGGTCAGCGTCACGCTGCGGCTCGTCCGATTCAGCAGTCTTACGCCCAGGCGTTCTTCCAAACCTCGGAGGGCGTGGCTTAGGGCCGATGCGCTCAGGCCAAGCTCCAAGCCCGCCCGACGAAAATTCCGGTGCTTGGCGATCTCCAGGAAATAGGAGAGGTCCGCGAAATCTGAACGTCGAAATTGCATTGCGCAGCCCGGTCAGGAACGAGGCTCCAACTCAGCCCGTCTCCACACTCTTGCTACATTGAGCGGAGATCAACAATCTCGCGGGACCCATAGCCTGAAGCTCGCTTGGGCGCAGACTGATGACCGGACTTTTCGCCCATCCCTCAACGCGCGACCGGATTGCGTCGCGCCACGTGGTCTCCCGGCAAGCGGACCTGATAGGGGCCGCGGCGGGGATCGGGGAACATGTAGTCGGTCGAGACATACTGCGCGCCGGAGGCGAAGGCGGCCTGGGCCCGGGTCTGATCGTTGGTCCGCGCCTCGATCGTGTCGGCGTCGGCGCGGGTGCGGACGATGAGACCGGCGCGCACCGCGGCCTGGATGCGCCCGCTCTGGGCGGCGGGCTCGTTCAGGGTGATGTAGGCGGCGGCGGGCGAGGTCTCGGCGGTGTTGACGAACATCACCCGCCCTTCGAGCGTCTTGCGGGCGCCGCGATAGAGGGCGACCTGCTCGTCCGGCGCGTCGAGGGCGAACATCACCTTGCCCCGCGCGGTCTTGAGCGTGGGCCAGGCGCCGGCTGCGGCCGCCTCGCGCAGGGTCGCATAACGCCCCTGGACGCCGCCTGGCGTGATCAGCTCGGCGGCCGGGAACACCGAGGCGATCTCGGCGTCCACCGCGTCCATGGCCTTGGCGTCGAAAGGCGCGGCGATCACCGCGCCGGGCACGCTCAGCCCGCCCTCCTTGAGATTGAGCAGGATCAGCAGCGGCAGGTGGTCCGGGTGCGCCTTGGACCAGGCGCGGATCTGCGCCAGGCAATCGGTGAACCGCGGGCAGCTGGAGCGGTAGTCGATGTCCTGGACGTGCATCACCTTCAGCCCCGGCGCCTTCAGGGGCGTCAGGTCGTAGGGCAGGTCATTGGCCATCTTCATGGCCAGCGGCGCAGCGTAGCGGCCGCCGTCCGGGTCGTTGAGGACGTCGATCTCCAACTGCCGCGCGCCGGCGTCCAGTTGGACGCTGAGCGGCGGATGGGCGTAGTCGAGCCCGTCGGCCTGTTTCGGGTCGGCCGAGCGCAGCAGCGCCATCTGGCGCGGCGAGATCGCCTGCTTGTAGGAATTGTGGCTGCCCACCGCCTGAACCTGGTTGATCTTCAGGGCGTCGACCGCCGCACGCGTGCAGCCGGCCTGGCCGGACGGCGCTTCCAGGTCGCATTGGGCGGCGAGCGCCACGGCGGCGGCGAAGACGATGGCGATCATGAGCCCCTCCCTAGGACGCCTGCACGGCGCCGCTATGACAGCGGCTTAGCTTGCGACGCCGATCACTGTGATCGCCAGCGGCGCGTCGGGATAGGTCCCGGCCGCAACGTCGATGATCAATTCGCCGAAGCGTTCCGGGTAGATCCGCTCGGTGGTCGCGGCCACCTCATCCAGCGTCCACCACCGGATGTCGTCGATCAGGTCGACCTCGTAGTCGGCCCAGCCCTCACGCGACGGCTCGCCGCCGGCGCAGCGCGCGACGATGTAGTTTTCCTTGAAGATCACGTGCTCGCCAGTGACCAGCACGCCCGGCCCTTCGCGCGTCCACACCACGGGGCCGATCTCGACCTCGGTGAAGCCGGTTTCCTCGGCGATCTCGCGGATCGCGCCCTCGATCAGGCTCTCGCCCTCGTCGACCCCGCCGCCGATCGTGAACCACGACGAAGTTCCCTGCGGACGATTGGCCAGGCGCCCCTTCATCAGCAGGATCCGCCCCTGCGGATCGAACAGCAGGACACGGGCGGTCAGACGTTCGCGCAAGACAAGCTCCATAAGGATCTGACAGCGAGCCTAGCGCGTTCAGACAGGAAGACGAACACCGCTCTCAACGTGAAATTAATTGAGCTGGGACAGGGTGTTGCCCGTAACGGGATGGAGTCCCCCTTTGTCGCTCGGCCCTCAACGCCTGCTCGGCTTCGCCTTTGCAAGCGCCGACCTCCTTCTCGAGATCACCCAGGACGGAGCGATCAGCTTCGCCATCGGCGCCAGCGAGGCCCTGTCCGGTTCAGCCGAGACCGCCCTGGTCGGCCGGGCCTGGCGCGACTTCGTCGACGTTCGCGACCGGATGATGCTGGAGGCCCTGCTCAGCGGCCTGAAGGACGGCGGGCGCGGCGGCCCCCTGGTGATCAGCCTGGCCGGCGCCGCCGACGGCGTCGAACGCGCCGCCTCGATGACCGCCTTCCGCATGCCCGGCAACGCCGGGGCGATCTCCTGCGCCTTCAGCCGCGCCGCGGCCAAGGAAACCCACGGCCTGCACGACAAGGCCAAGTTCGAAACCACCGCCGCCGCCCTGATCGAGACCGCCAAGACCACCGGGCTGGAGCTGGAACTGGCCCTGGTCGAATTCGGCGGTCTGGCCGCCTTGCGCAAGGTGCTCGGCTCCGAAGGCTCGAAGGAGCTGGAGCAACGGCTGACAGCCGCGATCTGCTCTCAATCCCACGGCGGTAACGCCGCCGCCGGCCTCGGCGCTGACCGCTTCGCCCTGGTCCGCCAAAAAGGCGAAGGGGTCGAGGCGCTGGTCCAGCGCCTGATCAAGCTGGTCTCGACCGATGCCAGCCACGGCCTGACCGCGACCGGCCGGGCCATGGGCCTGAAGGCCGACGCCCCGCCCGCCCAGGTGCTGCGCGCCCTGCGCTTCTCGCTCGACAACTTCATCAAGGACGGGATGGCCGGCGAGGCCTCCCTCACCATCGACGAGGCCGTCGACCGCTCGATCAAGCGCACCCTCGTCGAGGTCGGCGTCCTGGGCCAGGCCGTGCACGAAAAGCGCTTCCAGCTGGTCTTCCAGCCGGTGGTCAATCTGAAGGCCAATTCAGCCCTGCATCACCATGAGGTGCTGGTCCGGTTCGGCGACGACGCCAGTCCCTATCCGATGATCCGCATGGCCGAGGAGCTCGACATGATCGAGCCGCTCGACATCGCCGTGGTCGAGGAGACGATCGCGCGGCTGACAGCCGATCCGAGCCTGCGGCTGGCCGCCAATGTTTCGGGCCGCACGATCGTCAGCCCGGCCTTCGTGGTCGCGGTTCGCAGCATGCTGGCCAAGTCCCCGCTCGCCGCCGGCCGGCTGCTGCTGGAGATCACCGAGAGCGCGGCGATCGACAACCTGGCCCTGGCCGACCAGCACCTGAAAGCCCTGCGGGCCGAGGGCTGCGTGATCTGCCTCGACGACTTCGGGGCTGGCGCGGCGTCGCTGGCCTATCTGCAGCAACTCACCCTGGACATCGTGAAGATCGACGGCCGCTTCATCCGCGAGCTGCAGCACGGCGGCCGCGAAAGCACCTTCATCCGCCACCTGGTGCACATGTGCACCGAGCTGGGCGTGAAGACCCTGGCCGAGATGGTCGAGAACACCCAGGCCGAGGACGCTGTCCGCCGGGCCGGGGTCGACTACGCCCAGGGCTGGCTCTACGGCGCCCCGGCCGAGCGCCCAAGCCAGCCCGAGCCCTCGGTTCCCTCGCCGCCGGCCAAGCCCGCCGCCCGCCGGGTCGGCTCGGTCGACAGCTGGGGCTAGGCCCTCAGGCCTTCATCGCCGCGATGTGCTGATCCATCACCGCGTCCAGTACGGTGAGCGGCATCGCGCCTGACAGCAGGCCGGCGTCGTGGAATTTGCGGATATCGAAGCGCTCGCCGAGCGCGGCCTTCACCTTGGCCCGCAGACGCAGCCATTCCAGCTTGCCGACCATGTAGCTGCAGGCCTGGCCCGGCCAGACGACGTAGCGCTCGATCTCGGTGGTCGAGGCGGTGGTCGGGGTCCCCGAGATGGCGTTCATCGTCTCGATGGCCTTCTCACGGCTCCAGCGCTTGGCGTGCATGCCGGTGTCGACCACCAGCCGCGCGGCGCGGAACAGCGAGGACTGAATGTAGCCGATCTCGCCGCGCGGATCGCCCTCATAGACCCCCATCTCGCGGGCCAGTTCCTCCGAATAGAGCGCCCATCCTTCGCCATAGGCCGAGAGGAAGGTCGCCCGCCGGATCATCGGCAGGTCGGCCTCCTGTTGCAGCGAGAGCTGCAGATGGTGGCCCGGAACCCCCTCGTGATAGGTCAGGGTCGGCAGCGCCCACTTCGGATACTCGGCGGTGTCGCGCAGGTTGATCCAGTAGATCCCCGGCCGCGAACCATCCAGCGAGGGCTGGTTGTAGTAGCCGCCTGGCGCGCCAGCCTCGATGAACTTCGGCACCCGCTTGATCTGCAGCGGCGCCTTGGGAAGCGTGTCAAAATATTCCGGCAGGCGCTTGTTGGTGGCGGCGACCAGATCGGTCAGGTCGGCCAGCAGCTTCTCCTTGCCGAGGTCGGTGTTCGGGTAGTGGTAGCGCTTGTCCTTGTAGAGCGCCTGGATGCGCTCGCCGACCGTGCCGCGCGTCAGCCCCTGGCCGCGCAGCAGCGTCTCGGCCCGAGCCTGCAGCGCCTTGGCCTGTTCCAGGCCGATATTGTGGATCTCGTCGGCCGTCAGGTTGGTGGTCGTCGAGTCGAGCAGAGCGTGCTGGTAGTAGGCCTCGCCATCAGGCTGACGCCAGACGCCGGCGTCATGCACGGCCTTGCCCTGGGCCTCCTTAAGCAGCGCGATCTGCCGCTCCAGCGCCGGGGCGACCTTCTCGGCGTAGATCTTGGCGGCCTGGCCGGCATAGTCGCCGGCGATGCCCTTTTCCTTGGCCCGGCGCGCGACCGAAGCGACCAGCGAAGAGGCTTCCGGCCTGGTCAGCAGGCCCTGCATCTGCGGCAGGGCGCGGGCGATGATGAAGTCCGGGGGAATGACGCCGGCCCCGATGTCGCGGCGCGCGCGCGCGGTCTCCTGGTCCATCACCGTCCCGAAGTCGGAAAGCCGCGACAGATAGGCGTCGGCGTCGTCCTTGGTCTCGATGCGGTGCTGGTTGTCGAGCCAGTCAGGCGTCGACCGGTAGGAGCCGGTGAGCTGGGAGAGCATGTAGGGCTGGCCGGCGCCCGCATAGCCGTAGTCGAACCGCTGGTTGGCGGCCTCGCTGCTCTCCAGCCCGAACATCACGCTGTCGTAGTTGACCCCGGACATGCCCGAGAGCTGCGAGCGGTCGATGGCTTTGAGCTGGCGCAATTGCTCGCTGTTCAGCGCCTTGTCCTTGGCCTTGTCGGTCAGCGAGGCGTCGTCGAGCTTCCATTTCGCCTGGGCGCGCGCGCCCTTGTCCAGGCCAAGCCCGGTGGTGAGTTGCGGCGAATCGTCCAGCGCCTGTTCGAAGATCTGATCCAGGAACTTGGTGAGCTGGTCGGCGGCGCTGGGCGCGGGCGGAGGAGCCGGCGTCGGCGGCGCAGACGCAACGATGGGCTCGGCCGTGCTGGCGCAACCGGTCAGGGCGACCAAGGCGGCGGCGGACAGAAGAAGTTGGCGGCGGCTTTGCATGTAGCGCCCTCCCCAAACTGGTTACATTTGTGACTGGACCCTAGGGGCGCGCGATCAAGCGGGGCAAGAACCCGGCGTAGCGCGACGTGTTAATTCGCCGTAATGCAGGGCGAGCACCGTTATCAGCCCGTCGCAGAAGAACCCCATTCTGCCGATAGCGGTTACGCCCTCCGCGATTGGAAACCTGCCGACGTGACTGACGCCAAGCCCGCCGACTGGAGCCGCCGGCTCGCCGCCTACAAGCGCCCGGATCTGGCGCGCAGCATCTTTGAACTGGTGCTGACCGCCTCGGCGTTGGCGGGTCTTTGGACCCTCGGCTGGGTGGCGATGCATTTCGGCCTCTGGTGGCTGGCCCTGCTGTTGAGCGTGCCGGCCGCCGCCTTCCTGGTGCGGCTGTTCATGATCCAGCACGACTGCGGCCACGGCTCGTTCTTCGAGGCCAAGGCGGCCAACGACTGGGTGGGCCGCTCGATCGGGCTGCTGACCCTCACCCCCTACGACTACTGGCGCCAGACGCACGCGATCCACCACGCCACCTCCGGCAATCTCGACCGCCGCAGCCTGGGCGTGATCGAGATGCTGACCGTCGATGAGTACCTGGCCCTGACGCCGCGCAAGCGCCTGGGCTATCGCCTCTATCGCCACCCGGCGGTGATGTTCGGCCTTGGTCCGACCTTCGTGTTCTTCCTGCAGCAGCGCGTGCCGGTCGGGATGATGAAGGACTGGCGCCCCTGGGTCTCGACGCTGGGCAACACCGCGCTGATCGCGGCGGGGATCGGGGTGATGATCTGGCTGCTGGGCGTCGCGCCGGTCATGCTGGTCAACTTCACCACCATGGTGATCGCCGCCACCATCGGGGTCTGGCTGTTCTTCGTTCAGCACCAATACGAGGGCGTGTCCTGGTCGCGGCAAAAGGACTGGAAGCGCGACGACGCGGCCCTGCATGGCAGCTCGCACTACGACCTGCCCCAGCCGCTGGCCTGGCTGACCGCCAATATCGGCATCCACCACGTCCATCACCTGTCGAGCCGCATCCCCTTCTACCGCCTGCCGCAGGTGCTGAAGGATCATCCCGAACTTCAGGGCGTCAGCCGCATCGGCCTGCTGGAAAGCTTCAAGAACGCGCGCCTGGCGCTCTGGGACGAAGCCGCCCAGCGGCTGGTGTCGTTCCGCGAGGTCCGCGGCCGCGAGCAACTGGCTTAGGATCGATACTCCTCTCCCTCGGGAGAGGAATTCCATATGCGCCCAGCCTTCCGCGCACGTCACCTGACCCGGCGTCAGCGTTGACACCCTGACGCCCCTGCCCCCCAACTTCGCCCCATAAGAAGAAGTCATGGGAGGTTGCGGTGAGCGCGTGGACATTCGCTGACGTCTGGGAGGCGATCGCCGCCAGGCAACCCGACCAGCCGGCCCTGATCCAAGGCGAGCGGGTGGTGACCTGGGGCCAGTTCGACGCCCGCGCCGACGCCCTGGCCGCGCATCTGACGGCCGGCGGCCTGACCCACGACGCCAAGATCGCCGCCTACCTCTACAACAGCCCCGAATACCTCGAGACCTACTACGCCGCCTTCAAGGCCGGCATGACGCCGATCAACACCAACTATCGCTACGGCGGCGAAGAGCTCACCTATCTGTTCGACAACGCCGACGCGCAGGCGGTGGTGTTCCACGCCGGCTTCGCCGCCACGCTGGAGCCGCTGCGCGCGAAGCTACCGCAGGTGAAGCGCTGGATCGCCGTGGCCGAGCCTGGCCACCCCGCCCCGGCCTGGGCCGAGGACTATGAGGCCGTGGTCGCCAAGCCGGCGCCCGTGCGGCCGTTCAAGGCGCCCTGGGGACGTTCGCCCGAAGACCTGATGCTGCTCTACACCGGCGGCACCACCGGCATGCCCAAGGGCGTGATGTGGCGGCAGGACGACCTGTTCAACGTCATCGGCGCCGGGGGCCATGCCCTGATGGGCCTGCCGCCGTTGGAACGGGTCGAGGACGTCAGCGACCGGCTGTCGACCTACGAGAAACCCACCACCCTGGTCTGCTGCCCGCTGATGCACGGCACCGGCCAGTTCTCAGCCTTCATCACCCTCAATATCGGCGGGGCGGTCGCCTCCCTGCCCTCGCGGCAGTTCAACCCCATGGAGCTGTGGGACGAGGCGGTGCGGCTGAAGGCCGACAACATCGTCATCGTCGGCCTGGCCTTCTCCACGCCGATGCTGGAGGCGCTGGAGGCCAATCCTGACCGCTGGGACCTCTCCCACGTCAAGGCGATGAGCTCCTCGGGTTCGATGTGGAGCCAGGAGAACAAGCGCGGCCTGCTGTCCTACGCCCGCAACGCGATGATCATGGACAGCTTCGGCTCGTCCGAGGCCGTGGGCCTGGGGGCCTCGGCCTCCGCGCCCGGCGCCGAGGCGGCGACCGCGGCCTTCATGCTTGGTCCCAACTGCGCGGTGTTCAACGAAGACGGCCTGCGGGTCGAGCCCGGCTCGGGCGAGCGCGGCATGGTCGCGGTCTGCGGCTTCCTGCCGATGGGCTACTACAAGGACGCCGAGAAGAGCGCCAAGACCTTCAAGACCATGGAGGGCCAACGCTGGAGCGTTCCGGGCGACTGGGCCGAGGTCAATCTCGACGGCACCCTGAAGCTGCTGGGACGCGGCAGCCAGTGCATCAACACCGGCGGCGAGAAGGTCTTCCCCGAGGAGGTCGAGGAGGCCCTGAAGACCCACCCCTCGGTGCGCGACGCGGTGGTGGTGGGCGTGCCCGACGCCCGGTTCGGCGAGCGCATCTGCGCGGTGGTCGAACCCGACCCGGCCGCGACCTCGCCGACCCTGGAGGAGATGGCCGGCCACGTGAAAAGCAAGCTCGCCGCCTACAAGGCGCCGCGCGAGCTGGTGGTGGTCGAGAGCATCGGCCGGGCTCCGAACGGCAAGGTCGACTACAAGGCCTCGCGCGACCGGGCGCTGCTGGCCCTCGGCGTGACCGCCTAGGCTCGACCAATTCCTTCATGTCCGGGGCGCACGGTCGTCTCGGACAAAGGAAATCATCATGGCCGACACTCCGCAGACACCAGAAGCGGTGGCCTACCAGCTCATGCGCGACGTCCTGGCGATCGAGGGGGCGTCGAGCGCGCTGCGCGACAGCGGCGGCCCCGATCGTTCCTGGCTGCTCACCACCTATTCAGAATGCCTAAGAACCGTGCGACCAGACATCCCCAAGGCCGGCCCCACCCATGGCCGCAGCGCCTTCTAACGCCGCTCGGGGAGTGGTGACGACGTATCGCCGACGCGCAATCTGGCGGCGACCATCGCCAGCAGCGCCATAATGCACGCGGCCACCCAGAGAGCTTGCGATCCGACATAGTGATACGCCGTGGCGCCAAGGGCCGCCCCAACGACGAGACCAAGCCACAAAAGGAGATAGGGCGCCCAGCCCAAGCGATCCTCGCCAAGAACGGCCGCGGTGATCCGCTTGCCCAACTTCACGAGCGTGCCGGTCATATAGGTCAGTCCGATCCTGACCTCCCCGTCCTCGGTGAAGATGGTGTTCTCCGCCCCCATGGCCAGCGCGAGCATCAGGACCGCGAACCGATCCGCGCCGCATGAGGCCAAAATAGCCGCGCCTGCGAGCAACAGCGCGACCAGCGCGAGGACGGCGACGCCGCGGCGATCCTTCGCCATCCGGCCGACCAGCGCTCCGGTCGCCACGCCGACCACGAACAGGACGATCAAACCAAGTGCGAATCCAGCATAGGCGGCGCGATCGGCCAGACCGACGGCCAGCCGCGTAGAATTTCCACTCATGAATGAGACGAAGAAGCCCCCGGTCATCAGGAAGCCGACGGCGTCAACATAGCCGGCCGCAGCCGAAAGGGCCGCGGCCAGAAGCCTGACCCGCCGATCATAGCGTCTCAGGACACTGTCTCCACAAGCAAGCGCGCCTTTCGAGATCCACAGCGCCTAGTGCTCGGGCGACACGCGAACCAGCAGCTTGCCGTCGTGGTCGCCGGTGAACAGGCGCTTCACGGCGGTGGCGGCGTTCTCCAGGCCGTCCTCGACGTGGGCCTTCCACTTGATCTGGCCGGACGCGACCCAGGGAGCCAGTTCCGACATCGCCTCGGCTGCGCGCGGCAGGTAGTCGATGACGATGAAGCCCTGGATATGGATGCGGCGCATCAGGACGCGCGCGAAGTCGCTCGGGCCTGGCACGGGACCATCGGTGTTGTAGGTCGAGATCATCCCGCACAACGGCATGCGGCTGTGGTTGTTCATGTGACCCATCACGGCGTCCATCACCTTGCCGCCGACGTTCTCGAAATTGATGTCGACGCCGTTGGGCGCCAGGCGGGTCAGGGCCGCGCTCACATCTTCGGACTTGTAGTCGATGGCCGCGTCGAACCCGAGATCCTGGGTGATCCAGCGGCACTTCTCGGCCCCGCCGGCGATGCCGATCACCCGGCAGCCCTTCAGCTTGGCGATCTGGCCGACGATCGAACCCACGGCGCCGGCGGCGGCGGACACCACCACCGTCTCGCCCGGCTGCGGCTTGCCGATATCCATCAGGCCAAAATAGGCGGTGAGGCCCGTGGCCCCCAGCACGCTCATATAGGCGGTGAGCGGCACGCCGGGGATCTGCGGCGTGCGCCGCGCCATCGATTCCGGCGCCACGGTGTAGTCCTGCCAGCCGCCAAGGCCGGGATTGACGATGGCGCCGACCGGCAAGCTCGTGGCCCGCGACTGCTCGACCACGCCGATCACCCCACCGCGCATGACGTCGCCGATCTGCACCGGCGGCAGGTACTGATCCTGGTCGCTCATCCAGATGCGGTTGGTGGGGTCGAGCGACAGGTAGATGTTGCGAACCAGGACCTCGCCGTCCTGCAGTTCGGGGGTGACGCTTTCGACCAGTTCGAGGTCGCCCGGACCAATCTCCCCGGCCGGGCGATGGCGCAGGACCCATTGGCGATTGATCGGCATGACGTTCCCTTCCCTGAGAAGGCGGGATCATGCGGCCGCGCCCTAAGGGAAGTCGAGCGTTCTAGGCGAGCTTTCCGGCGCCGGTCCGGTCCCGGCGGCTCAGCCGCGCCGTCAGCAGCGACACGACCGCCAGCGCCGTCAGCGGCCAGGCGATGTCGGGAGTGAGCAGGATCGAGGCCGTGGGCGTGCGGCTGGTCAGGAACGCCTCGCCGAGGCCGTCGCCCAGATAGCTATAGATCAGCGAGTAAGGCACGGCGCCCAGCGCCGTCGCCGCCAGATAGGCCTGGAATGGCGCCCGCGCGCAGCCGGCCGCCACATTGACCAGCCCGAACGGACTGAGCGGCACCAGGCGCAGGGTGAGCAGGTATCGGAACGGCGCGCGCTCGAACCCCTCGACCAGTTTGCGCAGGCGGCCGCTCGCCAGCCGATCGCGGATCAGGTCGCCGGCGGCGAACCGCGCGGCCAGATAGGCCATGACCGCGCCAGCGGTCGATCCGACGATGGTGGCCAGGGTTCCGACCAGCGGGCCGAACAGGAACCCGCCGACCAGCATCAACACCAGCCCGACCGGCACGAAGGCCGCGGTGGCCACGGCGTAAAGGATGGTGAAGACCGCCAGGGCCAGGAGCGGCGTCGCCGCCACCTCCGCGCGCAGGCGGATCTCGTGGGCCTGAATGTTGTCGAGCGAGATGTCGGTGGCCAGGCCGCTGGCGTAGAGCCAGACCGTGGCCGCGATCAACAGAACCGCCGGGGTCCAGCGGGCGAAAGCCCGCAAGGCTTTACGAACGGGCGGCTCAGCCTCGGTCATGCGGCGCGTCCCACATCGCCATCCCCCTGGGGATGGCCCCTCGGAAGTCAGGGCCTCCGGGCGACTAAACGCAAGGTCGTCCCGGAAACTGACGTGAGCCTATCGCTGATTTTGTGACCAGACCAAGACCGGCGCTAAGCCGCGACGAGCCTCCGCTGGCGCAGCGTGGCGCCGGCCAGACCGAACCCACAGATCATAAGAGCCCAAGTCGCCGGTTCGGGAACGGCGCTCGTCAGGTCGATCGTGCCGAATCGAACGCTGGAATATTTGCTTCCCGTGCCGAACTGAATCGCGTTGCCGGAACCGGGCGCGCCATTGACCACCGCCGTCGAACTCGGCGCCGTCGCCCAGAAATTCACTTCTGAGCCGCCGGCCAGCGTGAACCCCCAGCCGTTATTGGATTGGTGCGGCGCGGCGAGGAACAGGACGTTGTCCAAGTTCCACATGCCGTTCGCGGAAACGAAGTGCGCGCCCGCCGTGCCCGGCGAGATGAGGCCCGTGATCGCGACGCCGTTCACGGCGCCGGTCGCACCCAGGATGTTATAGCCGCCCGCGCTGTTCAGCGTGTCGGCGGTCAAGAGCGTGAAGGCGGCCGTGTCGGTGTTGGCGCCGCTGCCCAAGCCCGTAAACGTAATATCCCAGGTGGCGGCCTGCGCCGTGGTGACAGTCGCCGCGAGTGCGAACGCGACGCTCGCGCACAAAAGCTGAAGCTTCATAGTCCATGGCCCCGAGGGCTCGAGCACATGAACAGCCGCGTGTGTAACCACCGCAGCCGCCAAGGACTCACAGGCCCTTCCCCAAACCGACGCCTTACTAAACACGCTCAGCGCGATCACGAAACGATGATCACCCAACGAGGGTATTTTGAGGGCGGCGCCCGGCTCTCGCCTGGCCGCCTAGGCCATACCTAGGCAGCTAGACCAAGGCGCCTATCGGCGTTCGTCGTTGCCTTTTTTCTTCCACGGCGGCTTGCCGGCCTTGGGGCCGGGCGCGCCCGGAGGCCCCTTGAAGGCCGGCTTGGCGCCGTCACGCGGCGGGCCTTTGCGGAACGGAGGACGGTCTTCACCGGGCGGCCCCTTACGGAACGCCGGCTTGTCTTCGCCGGGCGGGCCCTTGCGGAACGCCGGCTTGCCTTCGCCCGGAGGCCCCTTGCGGAACGGGCGGTCGCCAGTCGGCGGGCCCTTGCGGTTCGGACCACCGCGCGGCGGCGAGGTCGGACCGCCCGGAGGCGAGGACGGTTCGATCTTGATCTCGTCGGCCACGGTCGCCTTCACGGCGGCGGCGAATTTCGGTTCGGCTTCCTTGGAAATCTCGAACTTGGTCTCGCGGTCGAAGATCTTGATCGAGCCGATGTCCTTCTTGGTGACATGGCCCAGGCGGCAGATCATCGGGATCAGCCACTTCGGGTCGGCGTTCTTGTCGCGGCCCACGCTGATGCGGAACCACGAGACGTCTTCCGGCGCCATGCGCGGCGGGCGGCCGACAGGGCCGCCGTCACGATCGGCCGGATCGTAGCGGTCGCCGCCACGCACGGGGCGCTCACGGTCACGGCTCTGGGAGTCGCGCATCCGCGCGTCGTCATAGAGTTCTTCGGGCGAGGGCAGACGCTGACGGTACAGGCGGATCAGGGCCGCGGCCACCTCTTCGGCGCTGCGATTTTCCAGCACCAGCTTGGCGAGCGCCAGGTCTTCCTCGGCCATCGGCGCGGTGAGGATCGGGTCTTCCAGCAGGCGGACCTGGTCCTTCACCTTGATCTCGTCGGCGGTCGGCGGACCTTGCCAATGGGCCTCGATGCCGGCCGAGGCCAGCAGCTGCTCGGCCTTGCGGCGGCGAGTGTACGAGACCAGCAGGACCGAGATGCCCTTCTTGCCCGCGCGGCCCGTCCGGCCCGAGCGGTGCAGCAGGCCCGGCTTGTTGATCGGAATGTCGGCGTGGATCACCAGGCCCAGGTCCGGCAGGTCGAGGCCGCGGGCGGCGACGTCGGTGGCGACGCAGACGCGGGCATGGCCGTCACGCAGCGCTTGCAGCGCCTCGGAGCGTTCACGCTGGCCAAGTTCGCCGGACAGGCCGACGACGGCGAAGCCGCGCTCGCGCAGGGCCGCATGCATGTGACGAACGCCTTCGCGGGTGTTGCAGAACACCAGGGCGCCGGGGGACTCGTAGAAGCGCAGCACGTTGACGACGGCCAGCTCGATCTCGTTGGGCGCCACGCGAATGGCGCGGTACTCGATATCGCCGTGCGGTTCGTCGCGGCGCACCGTGTCGACGCGCAGAGCGTTCTTCTGGTAGCGCTTGGCCAGGGCCGCGATGTCCTTGGCGATGGTCGCCGAGAACAGCAGGGTGCGGCGATCGACCGGCGAGGAGTCGAGGATCTCTTCCAGGTCTTCGCGGAAGCCCATGTCGAGCATCTCGTCGGCCTCGTCGAGGACGAGAACGCGCAGGGAGCCCAGATCGAGGTTGCCGCGCTCCAGGTGATCCTTCAGGCGGCCGGGCGTACCGACCAGGATGTGGACACCGTCCTGCAGCGCGAACTTCTCGCGGCGTGGATCCATGCCGCCGACGCAGGTTTCCACCTTCGCGCCGGAGTCGGCGTAGAGCCAGGTGAGCTCGCGGCTGACCTGGATGGCCAGTTCGCGGGTCGGGGCGATGACCAGGGCGAGCGGCGCGCCCGGCTTGCCGAAGCGGGCCTCGTCGCCGAGCAAGGTCGGACCAGCGGCCAGACCGAAGGCGACGGTCTTGCCCGAGCCGGTCTGGGCCGAGACCAGCAGGTCGCGGCCAGCGGCCTCCTCGGTCAGAACCGCCTCTTGAACGGGGGTGGGTTCGGCGTAGCCCTGGCTCGCGAGCGCGCGCGCCAAGGCGGGGTGGATTTCGGGGAAGGCCATTGTCGTCCTGTCGGTTCGCGCCACACACAAAGAACGCGCGGGCGCGCCTTAGAGGCCAAGCAAGACGTTACGGCAAGCCTTGCGGCAAGGAATTCATTAACTGGTGCGGAAGGGCCGCAGGGCGAAAACCACTGTTTTTACCGGCGCCGGGCGTGGCAAGCTGCCTCAAAAAGGGAGTTCCAATGCCTGCCAACGAGACCGAGATCGCCGCGGCCATGGCCGTGACCGACGCCTTCATGACCGCGTTCAACGCCCGCGACCTGCCCGCCTTCGAGGCCACGTTCAACTTTCCGAGCGTGCGGCTGGCCTCCAACACCCTGACGGTGATCGAGCCTGGCCACCACCAACCGCAGATGTTCGAACGCGGCCCGCTGTCGGACTGGGACCATTCGGCCTGGGAGCGCCGCGAGGTGATCCACGCCGGGGCTGACAAGGTGCACCTGGACACCCGCTTCACCCGCTACCGGAAGGACGGTTCGGTGATCGGCGGATTCAACTCGATCTACGTCATCACCTGCGAAAACGGCCATTGGGGCGTGAAGGCCAGATCGAGCTTCGCGCCCTAATCGCTGGACATTCGTGGCGGAATAGGACGTGACCTGCCGCCATGACCCAACGAATTAAGAATGCCGCCGTCATCGGTGGCGGCCCGGCCGGGCTTATGGCCGCCGAAGTGCTGAGCGCCGCTGGCGCAGCCGTCGTCGTCTATGACCGGATGCCGACGCTCGGCCGCAAGTTCCTGATGGCCGGGCGCGGCGGGCTGAACCTCACCCATTCCGAGGACCTCGCCGCCTTCGTCACCCGCTACGGCGCGCAGGCCGAACGGCTGAAGCCAATCCTGGAGGCCTTCACCCCGGCCGACCTGATCGCCTGGGCTGAGGGTCTGGGCCAGGAAACCTTCATCGGCTCCAGCGGCCGGATGTTCCCCCGTGCGCTGAAGGCCTCTCCCCTGCTCCGCGCCTGGCTGGCGCGGCTGAACGCCCAGGGCGTGGAGTTCCGCACCCGCCGTGACTGGCGCGGCTGGAACGAGGCCGGCGATTTGGTCTTCCAGGTCGAAGGCGACCAGGTCGAGACCGCACGTCCCGACGCCACCATCCTGGCGCTGGGCGGCGCCAGCTGGCCGCGCCTGGGATCAAACGGCGCGTGGACGCAGGCCCTGGCCGGACGCGGCGTCGAACTCGCGCCCTTCCAACCGTCCAACAGCGGCTTCGATGTCGCCTGGACCGAGCTGTTCCGCACCCGCTTCGCCGGCCACCCGCTGAAGAACATCGCCCTCAGCTTCGGCGGCCGCACGGTGCGCGGCGAGGCCATGGTCGCCGACTACGGGATCGAGGGCGGCGCGGTCTATGCGCTGTCGGCGGATCTGCGCGCGGCGATCGCACGCGACGGGTCGGCGGTTCTAGAAGTCGATCTTCGCCCCGACGTCAGCCGTCCTAAGCTGGCGGACCGATTGCACAAGGTCGTCAGCGGCCAGTCGACGACCAACCTGCTGCGCAAGACCGCCGGCCTGACCCCGGCCGAGATCAACCTGCTGCGCGAAGGCCATGGCGTCGAACTGCCGAAGGACGCCGGCGCCCTGGCGCGCGCGATCAAGTCGACGCCGATCACGCTCAAGGCCGTGCGCCCCATCGACCGGGCGATCTCGACGGCCGGCGGCGTGTCGTTCTCGGCGCTAGGCGAAGACCTGATGCTGCGCGACATTCCGGGCGTCTACGCCGCCGGGGAAATGCTGGATTGGGAGGCGCCGACTGGCGGCTACCTGCTGCAGGCCTGCTTCGCGACCGGGGTCGCGGCGGCCAAGGCGGCGCTAAAGAGCTAGGAGTTCAGGCGGTCGCGGATCGAGGGCCGGCGCTTGCGGGCCGCCGGCGCGGCCTTCACCCGCGGGGTCGGCAAGGGCGGCAGGGCCTGGCTCTCGCCGTCGGCCAGCAGCCGCGCCGCCAGCATCAGGTCGGCCTTCACCGCGCCGAAGTCGGCGGTCTCCACCCAGGCCCGCACCACGCCCTCGACATAGGCTTCCGACATCCCGGTGACCTCGACCGCCGGAGCCGGGTCCTTGAGCACCAGCGGGTTGGCCTCGGCCCGCGCCTTCAGTCCCGCCAGCAGCGCGGCCATGTCGCGCTTGGTGTCGACCCGGAAGACGGCGTCGACGCGGCGACGGCTGTGGTAGCTGGTGTTGACGATGACATCGCCGAACACCTTGCCGTTCGGCAGCACGACCTTGAGGTTGTCGGGGGTCGCCAGCTCGGTGACGAAGAGGTCGAGCGTCTTGACCGTGCCCGTCCGCCCGCCGATCTCCACCGTGTCGCCGACCCGGTAGGGCCGGAACAGCAGCAGCATGACGCCCGCCGCCACATTGCTGAGCGTGCCCTGCAAGGCCAGGCCCACCGCCAGCGAGGCCGCGCCCAGCACCGCCAGGATCGAGGTGGTCTGGACGCCGAGCTGCTGCAGCACCGCGATCAGGCCGACGACGATGACCAGGTAGCGGGCGAGCGATCCGGCGAAGCTCTGCAGCGTTACGTCGGGCGGCCCGGCGCCATGCACCCTGGCGATCAGCCGGCGCACCAGGCGCGAGGCCCAGCCCGCCGCCCACCAGGTGACCGTCAGGATGATCACCGCGACCACCAGGTTCACGGCGAGGTCGCCCGCGGCGTTGATGAACTTGTGGAGGACGTTCTCGTCGGTCGTCACGGTCTGACGCAGACGGTCGGCGAGCTCGGTTTCAAATCGCTGCATGACGGTCGCTTAGCACTCCTCGGCGGCGCAAGGCCAATCGGTGAATACGTCAGGCGGCCTTCTGGAGTTCCTGCTTCACCCGCTCGGCCAGCGTCTTGATGTCGATCGGCTTGGGCAGGAAGGAGACGTTCTCCTCGCCTTCCAGCAGGTTCGAGAACTCCGCCTCGGCATAGCCGGAGATGAACATCACCGGCGCGCCGGCCAGGTAGACCCGGGCGTGCTTCAGCAGGTCAGGCCCCTGCATGCCGGGCATCACCACGTCGGAGATCATCAGGTCGATCTTGCCGGCGTACTCTTCGGCCAGCTCCAGGGCTTCCTCGCCCGAGGCGGCTTCGATCACCTCGTAGCCGCGAGCCCGCAGCAGCTTGGCCGCGACGCCGCGCACGGCGTCCTCGTCCTCGACGAACAGGATACGGCCGGCGCCCGAGAGATCGCGGGCCTTCGGCGCGGTCTTGACGACCGGAACCAGGGCCGGCGACGAGGCGCTGGGCACATGCACCGGCAGGAAGATGCGGAAGGCCGCGCCCTCGCCCGGCTTGGAGGCCACGCTGATCCAGCCGTCCGACTGCTTGACGATGCCGTAGACGGTGGCCAGGCCCAGGCCCGTCCCCTCGCCCACCGGCTTGGTGGTGAAGAAGGGGTCGAAGATCTTGTCCATGACGTCGGCCGGAATGCCGGGACCGTCGTCGGACACCTCGATCAGGGCCTGATCGCCCTGGGCGGCGGGATAGCCGTGGGCCACGGCCTCGTCCTGCGTCAGGCGGGCCAGCCGGATGCGGACCACGCCGCCGCCATGGGCGCGCACCGCGTCACGGGCGTTGACCGCCAGGTTCATCACCGCGGTCTCGATCTGGCTGCGGTCGGCGCGGACGTGCGGCAGGTTGCGGCCGTACTCGGTCTCCAGCTTCACGTCTTCGTAGAGCACGCGGCGCAGCAGCACCTCGGACTCGCTGATCAGTTCGCCAAGGTCGAGGGTCTCGCGCTGGACGGTCTGCTTGCGCGAGAAGGCCAGCAGCTTGCGGACCAGGTCGGCGGCGCGGGCCGAGGTCGAACGGATCTCGTTCAGGCCCTCATAGGAGGGATCGCCAACCGGGTGGCGCTGGGCCAGCACGTCCAGCTGCATGAAGATCGCGGTCAGCAGGTTGTTGAAATCGTGCGCCACGCCGCCGGCCAGCTGGCCGATGGCCTGCATCTTCTGGCTCTGGGAGAGCTGCAGTTCGATCTGCTTCTGCTCGGAGACGTCGACCAGATAGGCGACCCAGCGGCCGTCGCTCTTGGAAAGATAGAGGTGGGCGACCTTGGTCAGGTCGCACGCGAGCCGGACCTCCAAGGCGCCGACATGACCATCGGCCAGCTTCTGGGCGGCGTCGGTGCGCGAGGCCGCGTCGATCAGTTCGCCAAAGATCGTGCCCGCCGCGCCGCCGCCAGCGACCGCAGACAGGGTCGGATTGGCCTCGATGATGGTGGCGGCGAAGGGGTCCTCGCCATCCAGCAGCGCTGCGCCGAACGGCGAGGCGGCGGCGAAGGCGTCCAGCACCTTGGGCGGCGGCGGCTTGGCGGAGTTGAAGGCGTTCAGCACCTCGGCGGCGGCCGGCGGCAGGGCCAGCGGCGTCGGCTCGGTCAGGCGCACCAGGAAGCGGCGCTCGCCCAGCGGCGCGACGGTGGCCGAGTGCTCCGAGCCATTGTTGCGGATCGAGGCCTGAGCGGTCTCGCCGCGACGCGCGGCGGTCAGGGCCGAGAACAGGCTGGCGGCCGAGGGGCCGCCCTTGGGCAGGCGCGCGGCGGCGCCCAGCACCAAACGCCACGAGGCGTTCGCGGCATGGATGCGGCCATCGGCGGCGGCGATGGCGGCCGGTTCCGACAGCGCGTCGATGAGTTGGTCGGCGCCCGGCTCGGCGGCCGGGGCCGGGGCGGCGGAATTGCGCAGCGCGAACAGCCCCAGGCAGGCGACGCCGGCCAGGCCGATCAGCAGCATCAGCCCGGCCCGCGTCGAGGCGCCGGCGTCGATCGCCGGCACAGCCGCAAAGCCGACCGCAGCGACGAAGCACAAGGCCGCGAACACCGTCAGCAGGTCGAAACGGCGACGAGCGCCATCAAGGTTCGACGACTTGGCCATAGGGAGGCCTCGGTTGATGCCAGACGGAGAGGCGATGGCCTCAGGCGAATCAGTCACGCAATCTTCTCACGAAATCTCAGCGGCCACGGGCATTTGCGACGACGCGGGCGCCGCTCTGCATGATGAAGCCGATCAGCTTGGCCACGGCCTCGTAGTGGGCGGGCGGAATAAACTCTTCGATCTCGACGGCGGCGTAGAGCGCGCGCGCCAACGGCGGGTCCTCGATGATCGGCACGCCGTGCTCTTCGGCGAGGGCGCGGATCTTCAAGGCGACGGCGTCCATGCCCTTGGCCACGCACTGCGGCGCGGCGGTCTCGCCGGCCTCGTATTTCAGCGCCACGGCGTAGTGGGTCGGGTTCATGACCACCATGGTCGCGGTCGGAACAGCGGCCATCATCCGGCGGCGCGAGCGCTGGATGGCGATCTGGCGGCGCTTGGCCTTGAAGTGAGGATCGCCTTCCGAGTTCTTGTATTCTTCCTTCTGCTCTTCCTTGGTCATCCGCATGCGCTTGAGGAAGCGCTGGCGCTGCCAGAACCAGTCGAAGCCGGCGATGGCCAGCATCAGGGCGGCGGTGGCGAAGACCAGCTTGCGCAGGATCTCGGCCATCAGCGGCAGCATGGCGGCCGGATCGAGCGCCGCCAGATCGCGTAGCGAATACATGTGCGGCTTCATCACCAGCCAGCCGACCCAGCCGACCATGACGACCTTAGTCAGCGACTTGAAGAACTGCATCAGGCTGTCGAGGCCGACCAGGCGCTTCAGGCCCGCCATCGGCGAGACCTTCTTCCAGTCCGGCTTGATCTTGTCGGGGCTGAACAGCAGGCCGGTCTGGATGAGGTTGCCGCCCGCGCCCGCCAAGGCGGCCACCGCCAGGACGGCGATCAGCATCGGGGCGGCGGCGCGCGCGGCGGTCCGCGCCACCTCGATGGCGCCGTGCCCCTCCAGGCTCATCGTGTCCGGATGGGCGATGAACGGCAGCAGGGCGACCGCCATCTCGCGCGACATCCAGCCGCCGGCGATGGCCAGGACCGAGGCGGCGCCCGCGAACGAAGCCAGGGTCGCCAGGTCCGGGGTCTTGGCGACATCCCCCTTCTCCCGCGCCTTCTGAAGTTTGGTAGGGGTCGCGTCTTCTGTTTTAGAGGCTGCGTCCTGCTCTTCGGCCATGGCTCTATCCCAGGAACAGCGAGGCGAGCTCGCGGTAACGGTTGAGCCAGACCATGCCGATGACGCCCAGGCTGAGGGCGAAGATCGACAGGCCGAACAGCACGATCAGCGGGGTGACGACGAAGAACACCTGGAACTGCGGCATCACCCGCCCCACCAGGCCGGCGGCGATGTTGAAGATCACCGAGAACACCACGACCGGCGCGGCCAGTTGCAGGCCCAGGCGGAAGGAACCGGCCACCGTCTGCACCGCCAGCTGGGCGCTGTCGGCCACCGGCACGTCGCGGGAGAACGGGAACAGCGCATAGGACCTGACGATGGCGGTCAAGAACATGTGGTGGAGGTCGGTGGTCATGATCAGGGTCACCCCGATCAGGCCCAGGAAGGTGCCCAGGGTGGTCGACGGCGCGGCCTGGCCGGGCGCGGCGGTCTGGGCGAAGGCCAGCGTGGTCTGGATCGAGATGATCTCGCCGGTCGCGGTCAGGGACGACAGGAACATCCGCAGGATCCCGCCGATCATCAGGCCGATCAGGATCTCCTTGATCACCGCCCCGCCGACCCCGGACACCGTCCCGGGGACCACCATGCCGCGCGCGATGACCGGCATCAGCATCAGGGCCATCAGGAAGGCGAAGCCCAGCCGGATGCGCGGCGGCACGCTGGAGTCGCCGATGCCCGGCAGCAGCATGATGATCGCCGCGACACGGGCGAAGATCAGGCCGCCTGCGTAGACCTGGGATGCGGCTGCGAAGCTTTCCATGGACCCGGCCGAACGGCCGCTACATCGCTGCGATGCGGGCGGCGATCTCGCGCATGAAGCCGCTCATCAGAGCGCCCATCAGCGGCAGGAACAGCAGCAGGGAGAGGAAGATGGCGACGATCTTCGGCGCATAGACCAGGGTGGCTTCCTGGATCTGGGTCAGGGCCTGCAGCAGGCCGATCCCGACCCCGACCACCAGCCCGACAATGAGCACGGGCGCCGACAGCTGGATGGTGAGCCAGATGGCGTCGCGACCGATGTCGAGAACCTCGGCGCCGTTCATCTTTGGCCTCTTGGGTACGCGTGGACAGTGAAATTCAAGCTAGGCGGAATTTGCCTAGTTATGGTTAACGAACGGCTACCTGCCGTTTACGGATGCAGCGCCCGCGCGGCTTCGGCGGGCGAGGCCTTTCCCTGATCGCGGTCGACGCTGTAGTTCGCCGCACGCATCGCCTCGACCGAGATCGAGCCGATCAGCGGCCTCAGCGCCGCCAGCAGGCGCTCGTCGCCGGCCCGCTTGGGCGAAATCAGGATCACGGCGTCATAGGGCGGCAGGGCGCCCTTGGGATCGGTCAGCACCACCAGCTTGTCGGCCGAGATCCGGCCGTCCGAGGAGAAGGCCGAGATCACGTCGGCCTCGCCGCCCGACAGCGCCCGGTACATGAAGGTCGGCTGGAAGGAGCGTTCCTTCTTGAAATTGAAGCCGTAGGCGGCGTCGACCGCCTTCCATTCCGGCCGCGACAGGAACTCCAGGTCCGAGCCGAGCGTCAGGCGCGGCGCCTGGCGGGCGAGGTCGGCGAGGCTGGCGATCCCCAGCGCCTTGGCGCGGTCGGCGCGCATGGCGAAGGCGTAGGCGTTCTCAAAGCCGAGCGAGCCCAGCACCACCACCCCGTCGCGTTTCTTCAGCTCGGTGGTGAGCTGCGCCAGCACCTGGGCGCGGCCCGGATTGTCCCGCCGCTTCAGGACATTTGTCCAGAGCGTGCCGGAATAGTCGACATAGACGTCCAGTTCGCCCGCCGCCAAGGCGCGGTAGGCGACCGCCGAGCCGAGATCCTCCTTGCGCGACACGTGCCCGCCGGACCGCTCCAGCCGCTCGGCCATCACCTCGGCCAGGATGTACTGCTCGGAGAAGTTCTTGGCGCCGACCACATAGCTGGACGGCTTGCCGAACGCCGCCAGCGGCGTCAGGGCGGCGAGCACGCCGACCACCAGCAGCGCCGCGCCCGCGATCATCAGCCCGCGCTTGCGCCGGGCCGCGCCGGTCTCGATCAGTCCGAGCAGTTGGTCGACCACCATGGCCAGCGCCGCCGAGGCCGCGCAGCCGAACAGCACGAAGACCCAGTTCTCGGTCTGCAAGCCGGCGAAGATGTAGTTGCCAAGACTGGTCTGGCCGACCGGCGTCGACAGCGTCGCCGCCCCGATAGTCCAGACCGCGGCGGTCCGCACCCCAGCCATGATCACCGGCATGGCCAGCGGCAGCTCGACCTGGAACAGTCGCTGGCGCGGGGTCATGCCGACCCCATCGGCCGCCTCGCGCACCGCCGGATCGACGCCGAGGATGCCGGCCGTCCCAGTCCGCAGGATCGGCAGCATCGAATAGAGGGTGAGCGCCAACAGCGAGGGCAGGAAGCCCAGGGCCGAGAAGCCCTGGCCGAAGACCGTCTGGCTCAGCGCCGAGAGCGCCAGCAGCAGCGGATAGAACAGGGCCAGCAGGGCTAGGCTGGGAATGGTCTGGATCAGGCCGGCGAAGGCCAGGACCGGCCAGCGCAGCCGCACGCTGCGGCTGGCGGCGACCGCGAGCGGCAGGCTGATCAGCAGGCCGAGCGCCAGGGCGCTGGCGCTCAGCAAGACGTGCCAGGCCAGGTACTCGGGCAGCAGGCCCCAGGCCTGCGCGACGCGGTCGCTCATGAGGTCGCCCCGTTGAGGCGTTCGCGCAGCCGCTCGGCCTGGCGGCGCGGCGCCTCCAGCAGGGCGCGAACATCGGGGTCCTGGGTGGTGGCCAGCAGGCGGCCAGGCGCGCCGTCGGCGACGATCACGCCGTCCTTCAGCACCACGATCCGGTCGGCGAGCAGCACCGCCTCGGCCATGTCATGGGTGACCATGAGCGTGGTCAGCGAGAGCTTGTCGTGCAGGGCGCGGTAGTCGGTCCCCAGGGCGTCGCGGGTCAAGGGATCGAGGGCGCCGAACGGCTCGTCCATCAGCATGATCTTCGGTTCGGCCGCCAGGGCGCGGGCCACGCCCACCCGCTGGCGTTGGCCGCCCGACAGCTGGGCCGGCGCGCGCGCGGCGACCTCACGCGGCAGGACGACGAGGTCGAGCAGTTCGTCGACCCGCGCCGCCGTACGGGCCCGGTCCCAGCCTAGCAATTTCGGGGTGATGGCGATGTTCTCGCCAACGCTCAGATGCGGAAACAGCCCGACTTCCTGGAACACATAACCGATGCGGCGACGCAGCTGGTGCGGCGGAACGGCGGCGGCGTCCTCGCCGACGACGCGGACCTGACCGCCGCCTGGCGCGATCAAGCCGTTGATGGTCTTGAGCAACGTGGTCTTGCCCGAACCCGACGCCCCGACCAGGGCTACGAACTGCCCCGTGGGCACGTCCAGCGACACCCCGGCCAACGCCGCCCGCGCGCCGTAGCGTTTCTCTATGCCGATGAGTTCAATCGCCGGTTGGGCCATGTCGCCAACCTTAGACACGATCCGTCAGATCGGCATCCGCATGATTTCTTGATAGGCGCTGATCACCTGGTCGCGGACGGCCATCACCGTCTCCAGGCTGGCCTCGGCCGCCGAGATGGCGGTGACCACGTCGATCAGTTCAGCCTTGCCCCGCACCTGGGCCGCGATCTGAGTCTCGGCCTTCTTGGTGCTGTGCATCACGTCGTTCATGGCCGACTTGACCATCGAACCAAAGTCGAGCCCGCCGTCTTCCTGGCTGGGCGACGGCGGCTTGATCGCCGCGGTGTTCTGGGTCGCGGCGTAGGCTTTAGCGGCGGCGAGCGCGGTCATCATGGCTCAGGCGCCCCTTACTTCTTCAGCATGTCGAGGGTGCGCATTTCCATGGCGCGCGCGGTCTCGATCACGTTGAGGTTGGCCTCATAGGCCCGCTGGGCCTCCTTCATGTCGAGCGCCTCGACCAGGGTGTCGACATTGGGCAGCTTCACATAGCCCGAGGCGTCGGCCGAGGGATGGCCGGGGTCGTAGACGTTGCGGAAGTCCTTGCGGTCGGGCTCTACACGGGCGACGCGCACGCCCTGGCCGGCGTCGGTCTTGACCGGCGTGAACACCGGCACCTGCCGGCGATAGGGATCGCCGCCCGGCTGGCGCGACACGGAATTGGCGTTGGCCATGTTCTCGGCGATCACCCGCATCCGGGCCTGCTGGGCGCGCAGGGCGGTGGCGGCGATGGACTGGGTGGCCCCGGTCATGGGTTTGATGTCGGCCATCTAGGGCGTCCTATCCGCGGGGGCCGCGGCTGGCCATGCGCAGCATGCCCAGCGACTTCTGATAGAAACCGATCGCCGCATCATAGTTCATGCGCGCCTCGGCCATCTTCAGCATCTCTTCCTCGAGCACGACCGAATTGCCGTCGAGGGTGGTTTCCGAATCCTTGGCCTTGATCGGCTTGAACGCGGTGCTCTTGCGTTCGGCCGGCGCCATGTGACCAGCCTGGGTCACCGCCTGGGTGGCGACCTGGGTCATCTGGGTCTTCATCTGAGCCTGGAAGCTGTAGGCCTTCAGGTCGGTGGGCGTGAAGCCGGGGGTGTCGGAATTGGCGACGTTCTGCGAGATCAGCCGCTGGCGTTCGTTGAGGTGCCCAAGCCGGCCCTTCAGCATCGCAAACAGGGGAATCTCAGCGAGGTTCATGAGCAATATGGTGAATAAATAGGGTTAACCGGGCCTTAAGACCCTGCGGCGCAAACCCTGGCTCGACGGCGCATTCACGCCCTTTGGCCCTGTTCGAACATCCCGATGGAATTCGCCGATTTCCTCCGCGCCGTCTTCGCCCTGGCGGTCACCCTGGGCCTCGTCGGCCTGGCGGCCGTAGCCCTGCGACGCTTCGGCCCCGAAGCCCTGGCGAGGTTCACGCCCACCCGCAAGGAGCGCCGGCTAGCGGTCGTCGAGACCCTGGTGCTCGATCCCTCGCGGCGACTGGTGGTGGTCTCGTTCGACGGCGACGAGCGCCTGCTGCTGCTAGGCGAAGGCCAACTGCTTCCAACTAACGCCAAGCCAGCCCGCAAACCCAAGACGGCCGCCTGATGCGCAAGTTCTTCTCCGCCCTCACCCGCCTGGAACCGGCCGACTGGCGCCGCGCCGCGGGCCTGTCGGCGCTGGCGACCCTGATCAGCCTGATCTTCCCGGCCATCGCCGCGGCCCAGGCGATCAACGTCAACCTCGGCACCGGCGCGGGCCTCTCTGAGCGCGTCGTGCAGATGGTCGGTCTGCTGACCGTGCTGTCGCTGGCGCCGTCGATCGTGATCATGACCACGTCCTTCGTGCGGATCGTGGTGGTGCTGGGCCTGCTGCGCACGGCGCTCGGCCTGCAGCAGAGCCCGCCCAACGCGGTGCTGATCAGCCTGGCCCTGTTCCTCAGCGCCATCGTCATGGGCCCGACCCTGCAACGCTCCTATGACGAGGGCATCAAGCCCTTGATGGACCAGCAGATCGAACTGCCGCAGGCGTTCGACGCGGCCGGGGCGCCGCTCAAGACCTTCATGCTGAGCCAGGTCGACCAGGAAGACCTGGCCCTGTTCATCCGGCTTTCGAAGATCCCCAAACCGGCGACCATGCAGGACACGCCCCTGCAGGTGGTCACCCCGGCCTTCATGATCTCGGAACTGAAGCGCGCCTTCGAAATCGGCTTCCTGCTGTTCATCCCGTTCCTAGTGATCGACCTTGTCGTCGCCAGCGTACTGATGAGCATGGGTATGATGATGCTGCCGCCGGTGGTGGTTTCCCTGCCCTTCAAGCTGATCTTCTTCGTCCTGGTGGACGGCTGGCGACTGGTCGCGGGCTCCCTGGTCGAGAGCTTCCAGCGCGGGGCCGGCGGCGGTTAGAACCGCCGCGCGATCCCGGCCCCGACCTGCAGATCGGGCGTATCGCGGGTCAGGCCGGCATTGACGCCGAAATCGAACTGCAGGTCGTCGACCGGCGTCCAGGCCAGCGTCAGGTCGAACGAAGCCTGGGTCGTGCGCTCGGCCGGATCGTCGTCCACCGCGGCCCAGAGCTCAGCCCCCAGCGAGAGCGCCCCGAAGGACCGGCTGATCCCCACCACGCCCACCCAGCCGAGGTGGCTGCCGTGGCCGTCGGCGTCAGCCACCACGTCGAACTCCGGGGCCAGGGCCAGCGAGATGTCGGCGCTCAAGGGAACCGAGATCGGCGCGATCAAGCCGCCCTGCCAGGCCCCGGCTCCGATCCCTGACTTGCCGGTCGGCGCCGAGACAAACGGTTGCAGCGCCACCGAAACCCCTGATCCGTCTGGATTTTTCAGAGAGCGACGCAGCGCGAAGGTCACGTCGCCGACGCCCTCCGTACGGACGCTCTGGCCGCCGGAACGGTCACGCACCTGGGTGTAGGGCGTCCACGCGATCTGCCCCTCGGTGGTCGGCGTCAGGCCCAGCCGCAGCTCCAACTCGCCGATGGCGTAGGTGTCGCTGGAGCCCGGTCCCGAGCGTTGAAAGCTGGCGTCGAACGCCCCGACTTCGGCCTGGAAGACGCCGGGATCGATCACGCAGGACGGCGAACCCTTGCCCGGCCGGTCGGCGCAGAAGTCACGACGCTCCGGCGCGCCCTGGGCCTGGGCGGCCGCGAGGCTCAAGCTCGCCAGGGCGGCGCCGGCGAGGATGCGGACGGCAGGACGGCGCATGGAATATCCCCGGTGAGCTGTCGATCCGACCCAGCCTAGGTCGCATCGCCGTCCGTCGCCTAGCCCTTCGCCGCGGTGGTCGCCGCGGCCTGCTTGGCCGGCGGCGTGGCCGGGGCGGCGGGCTTGGCCACGCCGACCGGCGCGGGTTTCTCGCGGAAGCGCGCCTTCATCTTGTCGACCCAGCCCGCGAAGGCTTCGTTGTCGGCGGTGGCCCGGCCGAAGTCGGCGACGCTGAGTTGGCCGGTCTGGACGCCGGAGAGCGCCACGCGCAATGCCTCGGGATTGCGCGCCTGGTCGTAGAAGCCGCCATAGCGCTGCTGCATCCGGGTCAGAGCCGCGTCGTTGCCCGCCAGGCTGTAGCCGACGCCGGTGCGAAGCAGCTTGCCTTCGTCCTCGGCCGAGAGCGGGCCAGGCGTCTTCCAGCGGTCGCCCAGGCTCTTCTCGAACAGGGCGGCCGAGGCGTCCCAGTTCTTCTGCTTCCAGAACACCTCGGCGCGCAGGTCCTGGCCCTCGCGCGAGGTGTCGCGTTCGATGACCTCCAGGGCATGATCGGTGCGGCCCAGGCCCATCAGGGCGCGGGCCTCGACCAGCCGGCGCTCGGCGTTCAGGGCGGTCGGAAGGATGGTGGTGCGCGAGCCGTTGATCGCCTGCAAGGCCTGCTCGGGCTTGCGATCCATCAGGTAGATCAGCGCCAGATCGGTGGCGACCTGGGCGCGGGGCACGCCGTCGAGACGGTTGTCGGCCTGGTACTTCAGCAGGTCGGCCGCCTGGTCGAGCAGGTCGACATCGACCAGCCGCCGCACGAGCTTGCGCACCATCAGGTCGCCGTCGGCGCCCAGCGGGGTCAACTCGCGGAAATCGTAGAACATGGCCAGGGCCTGGACCGGCTCCAAGCCGTCGGCCGCGCCGTCGAGGAACAGCGCCCGGAACGCCGCGCCGAGGTCGGCCTGAAGCTGCACGGCTTCGGGCAGGTCGGGCAGGCTGCGGCCGGCCGAGCGCAACGCCTCCAACGCCTCGCGATAGCGCCCCTGGCTGAGATAGAGGTGGCCGAGCGCGCGGATGGTCTCCAGTTCCGTGGAGTCGCCACGCCAGCGGTAGCGCAGGCCCGCAAAGGTGTTGGCGGCCTGGACCGGCGTGATACGGCCCATCTCCAGCCGGATCTTGGTCGCGTGCAGGGTGGCCGGCGCGGACAGGGCTTCGGTCGGCGCGCCGGCGACAGCGGCGTAGATGCGCAGCGCCCGGTCCTTGTAGCCCTGGGCCTCCACGACCTTGGCCTGGACCAGCCGGGTGGCCAATTCCTCTAACGGATCGGTCTTGTCCATCAGGGCCAGTTTGATGCGGGCGTCGGCGCCGTTGATGTCGCCGAGCGCCAGGGCCGCCTGGGCGTCGGAGCGGGCGAAGCGCGCCTTCCAGACCGGCGAGAACTGGTTGAAAGCCTCGGCGCCAGCCCCGAATTGGGTGCGCGCCTCGGGCCACTGGGCCAGTTGGACGGCGATGTAGGAGCGCCAGAGCGCCGCCGACGGGTCGTCCGAGAGGATCGGGACCGAGAAGTCGGCCTGGGCCTCCTTGTAGCGCCGCGCCATGACGCGGGCGATGCCGCGCAGGGCCCGGAACTCCGGGTCCTCCATGATCGCCGGGCTGCGTCGCGCGGCCTCGTTGAGCACGCCGATCGCCTCGAAGGACAGTTCCGAGCCGACCAGGAAACGGGCCATCGCCATCCGGGCGCCGACCGGGGCGTCGCGCCCCAGCGCGGCCTCCTCGTTCGACGCCGCCAGCAGGGCGTTGTAGCGGGTCAGGAAACCGCCGGAACCGGTCTTCGGCCAGTTCTGATAGTCGATCAGGCCCGGCATTCCGGCCGCCTGCGGCGCGCCCAGATTGGCCTCGGTCCGCTCGGCGGTCGCCGAAGCCGGCGACAGGGTCAGGCCCGCGGGCCGGCCGATCTGCACCAGGTCGCCCTCGTGCCGGACGCCGAGGTCCTCGATATAGGATTCGGCCGCCAGCCCCTGGGCCGAGGGCAGCAGCGCCATCTGCACGTACTCGCGCCGCGACGGCAGCCCCTTGGCGGGGCCAAGCGCGGTGACGACCGAGAGCGTGTCGCCGACCACCGGATCGGCCACCTTGACCACGCCGGTGACGCCGGCGACGGCGGCCTTCAGCGCGGCGGGGCCGCCGGCCTGGTCGCGGACGACGCGGATCTGGCCCGGCTGTTCGACCTGGGCGCCGGGGCCGAGCGTCACGGTCCAGACCGCGCCCTGGCTGGAGGCGAAGAACGGCACGTTGGGGGCCGACTCGATACGCACGGCGGTATAGTCATTGCCGCGAATGGCGCTGAGGCCGCTCATCTGGCGCAGGCCGCGCGGGGCCTTGGAAACGTCGATGGCGGCCGGCGCGTCGAACACCACCCAGATCGCGCCGCCGCGCCGGAACACCGCCGCGCCGCTGGGATTGGCCCACGGGAAGACCAGTTGCACCTGGCCCGCGCCGATCTTGCTCTCCATCCGCACCACGCCGCCGGCCGGCACAGGGTTGGGACGCGGCGGTTCGGGCGCGACGACGGGCGCCGCCTCGGCAAGCGTCGCCGCCGGCGCCGGAGGCCTCTCGAACAGATTGACGTAGGTGACGCCGTCGGCGACGCCGACCTTGGCGTCGGCGTTCTCGGCCAGCGTCAGAACCAGCTCCAGCCCGCCGCTCGCGCGGCGCGCCTCGGTCGTCTTCAGCCATTTCGGCGGCGAGACCCGCAGGCGCGAGATGTCTGGATTGGCCTGGCCGTTGAACTTCAGGATCAGGGTCTGGCCGTCGCGGCGCGCCACGGCGCGGGCGCCCTTGAACTCGATCCGCGAGAAGTCACGCGCCTGGGCGACGCGGACTTCGAGTCCGCCGCGCGGCGCGGTGGTCTGCGCCGGCGCCACGCCCGCGGGCGCAACGACGCTGGCGATGGTGATCGCCGCGACGCCGGACCGAAGGGTTTGGCGCAGGCTCACGAGCTATCAGGCCTTTGGCGCGGGCGCGGCGCCCTTCGGCGCCGGAGCGGCAGCCTGGGCGGCGGGCTTGGCCGGGCCAGGCGTGGCGGCGGGCGTCGCCACGGCGGCGTTGGCGGCGGCGGCCACCTTCTTCACATCGGCGAACCGGCTGGCCAGGGCCTCGGTCAGCTTCTTGGCCTCGATCGGCGGCATAGCCGCGATGATCGGCGAGAGCGCGCGCTCCTTCATTCGAGCGGCGATCGGGATGCGGACGGCGTCGTCCAGCAGCACCATGCGCGGCGCGGCGTCCTTGGGCTTCATGCCCTCGAACACCTTCACCAGGCGGTCGATCTCGGCCTGCTCCTTGGCGTCGGCGTCGACCATCAGCTTGGCGATGTCGCCCTTCATGCCGGTCAGGGCCTTGATCTTGGCGTCGAGCTTGGCCTCGGCGGCGGCCATCAGGGCGAGTTGGACGTCCATGTCCTGCTCGCGCTTGTCCAATTGGCCACGGCGGGCGCCCAGGCTCTGCAGAACCTGGAGCTCGGCGGGCGAGAGCCCAGCCTCCTTGGCCAGTTCGGCGGCGGTGGGCGCGCAGACCGCGGCGGGCTTGGCGGCTGGCGGCAGGGCGACGGACGCGGCGGCGTCCTTGGCGGTTCCGGTCGCGGCCTTTTCTTCAGACTTAGCGCCCGGCTTGACGCTCTTGGCGGCTTCCTCGGCGAAGGCGCGCGCGCCCGACACCATGTCCGGCAACGACTGAGCGCCGGCCAGGGCGTTGATGCCCATGACGCCGACGATGGCGACGCCGACCAGCGGCAGGATGCGGGGCATGTTTCTCATCGGCGGGCTCCGGCGCGCGACGGCTGGCGCTCAGTCGGCTGGTCGAAAAGATCGTCGTCGAGGCTGGGCCGCACGCGCGGCGCCGGGGCCTCGCGGCGAGCCAGGGGTTCACGTTCGGGGCGACGCTCGCGCGATCCCGACAGCATTGCGCCCAGGCGGTGAGCGACGCGCTCGACGTCGTCGTCCACGGCCGGCTCCTCGCGGGACGCACGCGAAACCGGCGACGGGGCCGACTGCAGTTGGCGATCCAGCTTGGCGGTCAGGGCTCTCGCCTTTTCGATCCGGTCGGCGAGCGCATCGTGCGCCTCGTCGGTGGCGGCGCGCAGGTCGGCCAGGCCCTGCTCGGCGCGGGCGGCGGCGGAGTCCAACTCAGCCACGGCCTTGGCGAAGCCCTCATGGCTGTCGCGCAGCGCCTTCAGGCGGGCGTTGAGCCGGTAGCCCATCAGCAGGGCCGCGGCCAGCAGGCCGGCCAGCATCAGGTTCATGCCGATAGCGACGATGCTCATTTGACCCTCGAAATGGCTTTCTTGGCGTGGGGCGACAGCGGCCCGTCGACGCGGACGGCGATATGATGATTGCGCCGGCCCATCCGGCCGCGGGTCAGCGGGATCGCCCCGGCCCGCAACTCGACCTGGCTGTCGGGCGTGGCGTTCAACATGATGGTGTCGCCGACCTTGAAGTCGAGCACTTCGCGCAGGCTCATCTGCTGCTCGTCGAGAACCGCGCGGACTTCCATCTGCGTGGTCCAGAGCTCGGTGGCCAAGTGGCCTTCCCAGATGTTGTCGCGGCCGAACTTCTCACCCATGAACTGCTGCAGCAGCATCTTGCGGATGGGTTCGAGCGTGGCGTAGGGCAGCAGCAGTTCGATGCGCCCGCCGCGATCTTCCATATCGATCCGCAGCTTCACCAGGATGGCGGCGTTGGCTGGACGCGCGATGGCGGCGAAACGCGGATTGGTCTCCAGCCGATCTAGGGTGAAGGTCACCGGGGTCAGCGGTTCGAAGGCGGCGCGGGCGTCGGCCAGCACGACCTCGACCATCCGCTGGACGAGCACGCGTTCGATGGTGGTGTAGGGCCGGCCCTCGATGCGCATGGCCGCGGTGCCGCGACGGCCGCCCAGCAGCACGTCGACGATCGAGTAGATCAGATTGGAGTCGACCGTCAGCAGGCCGTAGTTCTCAAGCTCCTCGGCCTTGAAGACCGAGAGGATGGCCGGCAGCGGGATCGAGTTCAGATAGTCGCCGAAGCGGATCGACGAGATGTTGTCGAGGCTGACCTCGACGTTGTCGGAGGTGAAGTTCCGCAGGGAGGTGGTCATCAACCGCACCAGGCGGTCGAAGACGATCTCCAGCATCGGCAGGCGTTCGTACGACACCAGCGCCGAGTTGATGATCGCCCGGATGCCGGAGCGCTCGGCGGCCTCTTCGTCGGAGAGGTCGAAGCCCAGCAGGCTGTCGATCTCGTCCTGATTGAGGATCCGCTCGGCGCCGCCGCCCAGACCCTCGCTGGCCGCGGCGTTGTCCCAGGTCGCGGGGTCGTCAGGGTTCATCGCGCCCTGCATCCCGCCGATGATTTGAGGTTCTTCGTCTTCCATGCGATGCGCGCTGGCCAGGCCCGACGGGCCTAGTTGATCAGCATCTCCTCGATGAGCACGGCGTTCACCTTGGAGGGCGCGATCACCAGGTTGACCCGGCGCTGGATCTCCATGCGCAGCTGGTAGGAGCCCTGGCTGCCTTGCAGGTCTTCGGGACGCAGTTCGCGCAGGAAGGTCTGGAACATGTCCTGCAGCCTAGGCATGTTCGGCTCAAGAAGATCCACCGTCGCTTGATCTGGCACTTCGAGGGTCAGCTTCAGCTTCAGGAAGGTGGTGCGGCCGTCGGCCGTCTGCATGTTCACCACCACGTTGGGCATGGTGTAGAACAGGATGCCGTCAGGTCCCTCGCGGATCTCGCCGAGGGCCTTGTCGCCTTCCTTGTCGCCCTTCTTTTCTTTCTCTTTTTTCTTCTCGGCCTTCTTACCGGCGTGGGCCTCGTCGGGCTTCGGCTTCAGCAGCAGGAAGCCGGCGGTTCCACCGCCGCCCAGGATCACCGCAGCGGCCACGCCGGCGATGATCATCATCTTCGGCGTGAACTTCTTTTTGGCAGGCGCACCCTCGCCGTCCTCGCCTTCGGCGGCGTCCCCGGCGGGGGCTTCCTTCACCTTGTCCTTGGCCACGCGCGCGCGCTCCTTAGAATCTATCCCCGTCTCATGACCTGCGCATGGTTAAGGATCAGTTTTTAACAGGTGTTAACGGGCGCGATTTCCGTGCCGGGCAAAATCGGCCGAGCGCCTTGCGTTAACTTTATTTCTTGTTGTTTTTATTGAGCTTTCCAACTGGCCCAATCCTTGCAGCGATGACCGCGACAAATTCGCCGCAGGTTAAGACCTAGCCATGGACAACGCCCTCTACGTCGGACTCTCGCGTCAGATGACTCTGCGCCGCGAACTCGACATCGTGGCCAACAATATCGCCAACGCCGACACCACCGGGTTCAAGGTCGAGAGCCTGATGGTGGAGACCGAGCCGATGGCCCCTGCCCAGACCGCCGGCGCGCCGCGTCCGGTGAAGTTCGTGATCGACCGCAGCGTCGGGCGCGACTTCGGCCAGGGGACGCTGCGCCAGACCGGCGCGCCGTTCGACCTGGGGCTGGACGGGAACGGCTTCTTCAAGGTCCGCACCCCGGACGGCGAGCAATTCACCCGCGACGGCCGCTTCCGCCTGGACGACGCCGGACGGATCACCACCCAGGAAGGCATGCCGATCCTCGATGAAGGCGGCGGCGAGATCGTCATCGAGCCCAAGGACGGGCCGGTGACCATCGCCCCGGACGGCACGGTCAGCCAGGGCCGGAACCTGCTGGGCAAGATCGGCGTCGCGCGCTTCGACACCCTGAGCATCCTCGAGAAGGTTGGCGACAACCGCTACCGCAACACCTCGAACCAACAGCCCGTCGCCGCCTCCGGCGTGACCATGCACCAGGGCATGCTGGAAGGTTCCAACGTCAAGCCGATCACCGAGATCACCCGGATGATCGAAGTCACCCGCGCCTATGAGTCCATGGCCAAGATGATGGACGCCAACGCTGAGCTCTCCCGCCGCTCGATCGAGCGGATGGGCAAGCTGAACTAAGGAAAGTCTAGTCGATGCAAGCGCTTCGCACCGCCGCGACCGGCATGGCCGCCCAACAGCTGAACGTCGAGGTCATCTCGAACAACATCGCCAACATGAACACCGTCGGCTTCAAGAAGCAGCGGGCGGAGTTCCAGGATCTGCTCTACCAGACCATCGAGCGGGCCGGGGCGCAGTCCTCCGACCAGGGCACGGTGGTGCCGACCGGCGTGCAGGTCGGCGGCGGGGTGAAGACCGGGTCGGTCTATCGGATCACCCAGCAAGGGGCCCTGACCTCCACCGGCAACAAGCTCGACGTGGCGATCTCCGGCCGCGGCTATTTCCAGGTGCTGATGCCGGGCGGCGAGACCGCCTACACCCGCGCCGGCAACTTCTCGCCGAACGACCAGGGCCAGTTGGTCACCGAGGACGGCTATCTGGTCCAGCCGGCGATCACCATCCCGCAGGACGCCACCGACATCTCGATTTCCAAGAGCGGTCAGGTCCAGGCGGTCCGCACCGGCCAGACGACGCCCGAAGTGATCGGCAATCTGGAGCTGGCGACCTTCGTCAACGAGGCGGGCCTCGACGCGATCGGCGACAACCTGCTGCTGGAGAGCGCCGCGTCCGGCGCCCCGACCGTGGGCACGCCCGGCACCGAGGGCATCGGCGGCCTCAACCAGGGCTACACCGAGGCCTCGAACGTCGACGCCGTGACCGAGATTACGGCCCTGATCGTCGCCCAGCGCGCCTACGAGATGAACTCCAAGGTGATCACCTCGGCCGACGAAATGCTGCGCACCACCAGCAACCTGCGGTCATAGTCATGAAGCGCCTGCTGATCACCCTCGCCGTCGCCCTCGCCGCCAGCCCCGCCCTGGCCGGCCAGCCGGTGACGCTGAAGGCCGAGACCCTCGACAACGACGGGATGGTCACGCTGTCGGACCTGTTCGACGGGGCCGGCGCGGCGGGCAAGATCGCCGTCGCCGCCAAGCCGGGCGCCTCGACCGTGCTGGACGCCGCCGCCGTCCAGGCTGTCGCTCGCCGCGCGGGCCTGGACTGGGCCAACGCCGAGGGCCTGCGCCGGATCGTGGTGCGCAGCGACGGGGCCGGCGCCGGCCAAGTCGCCGTCCGCGGCAATGTCGAGGTCCTGACCTACGCCCGCAGCCTGTCGGCCGGCGAGATCGTCCAGCCGCAGGACCTGGTGTGGGGCAAGGCCGCCGCCGCGCCGAACGACGCCCCTAGCGACGCCGAGGCGGTGATCGGCCTGTCGGCCCGCCGCCCGCTGCGCGCCGGCGCCGCGGTGTCGGCCCGTGACGTCTCCGCGCCTCAGGTCATCAAGGCCGGCGACCTGATCGTCGTGAACTACCAGGACGGCGGGATCTCGCTGTCGCTGCAAGGCAAGGCGATGACCGCCGCCGGGCTCGGCGACACGGTCAGCGTCCAGAACACCACCTCGAAGAAGATCATCCAGGCCATCGCCAGCGCCCCTGGCGAGGCCCTGGTCGGCCCCGCCGCCGATCAGCTCAAGGCCGCCCGCCGCACCCAGCTCGCGCTTCGTTAGAGAGCCAGTCCCATGCGTCTTTCGATCCTCGCCGTCCTCGCCCTGGCCCCGCTGGCCGCCTGCTCGACCGTCTCCGAAGCGGTGAAGGGCCCCGAGCTTGCGCCGGTCGGCTACCCCTCGGCCCTGATCGCCCGCGAGCAGCCGACCTTCGTCTCAGCCCGTGAGCCGGCGCCCCAGGCGGCCTCGGCCAATTCGCTGTGGCGCAACGGCGCCCGCGCCTTCTTCATCGACCAGCGGGCCAACCGCGTCGGCGACATCCTGACCGTCCAGATCGACATCAACGACAGCGCCCAGACCTCCAACGCCTCCAACAGCAGCCGCACGGCGGGGATGAGCGCCGGCGTCGACAACTTCCTGGGCCTGGAGAGCAGCCTGGGCCGGTTCTTCCCCGGCGGTTTCGATCCGGCCAACGCAGTGAACACCAACTCCCAGTCGACCAACGCCGGTTCGGGCGCGGTGACCCGCTCGGAGAAGATCTCGCTGACCATCGCCGCCGTCGTCACCAACGTCCTGCCGAACGGCAACATGGTGATCCAAGGCTCGCAGGAAGTGCGCACCAACGCCGAACTGCGCCAGCTCACCGTGGCCGGCATCGTGCGGCCCGAGGACATCTCCTCCTCCAACGTGATCAAGCACACCCAGATCGCCGAAGCCCGCATCAGCTATGGCGGTCGCGGCGACATCAGCCGGGTCCAGAAGACCCCGGCCGGCCAGTCGCTGGTGGAACGCTTCCAGCCCTTCTGACGGCTGATTTGGATCGTTTGGCGCGCGGGCGGCGTTTCCCCTCCTCGTAAGGAGCTCCTCATGCGTCGCCGCACGATCCTCGGACTAGGACTTTCCTGCCTACTGGGCGCCTGCACCCATGGCGGCTACGGGGCGGTCGATCTCGGCTGGTCGCTGCACAACGCCGAGGGCGAAGGCGCCAAGCTCGCCTATGGCCAGCCTGACAGCGACAACGTGCTGCTGATGATGACCTGCCGCCCCCGGTCGGGTCAGGTGCTGGTCTCGCTAACCGCGCCGCACGCCCCCGCCGCGCCGAAAGCCATCGAGCTGTCCTCCAAGGGCCTTTCCAGCCGGCTTCCGGGCGAAACGGCTCCGGCCATGGCCGAAGGCTCGGCCCTGGTCGAGGCGATGGCGCCGGCCAGCGACCCCACCCTGGCCAGCTTCGCCCGCACCGGCGACATCGCGGTGGTCGAAAACGGGCGGGCGTCGCGCCTGCCGGTCCGCCAAGCCGAGCGGGCGGTGGTCGCCGACTTCTTCGCCCAGTGCCGGGCCGCCTAGAGCCGCCGGAAAGGTGATGCTAGCTTGGGCGCATGAAGTTCGTCCTTGCCGCCGCCCTCGCCCTCTTCGCCACCCAGGCCGCCGCCCAGGACACTCACGTCTGGTCGGTGGAGACGCCCAAGGACGCGGACGCGGCCCTGCGCTACGCCATCCCCGACACCGACGCCCAGCCGATCGCCTTTGTCTGCGTGCGCAAGTCCGGGCAGGTGAAGGTGTTCGGGCAACTGGCCCGCCAGATCGGGGTGACCCAGGAGGCTGGCGGGACCTGGCTCGACAAGGCCCGCGTGCGCGGACCCTGGCCGATGAGCGTCGCCCTGTCCTCGGAGGCGGCGACCAGCACCCTGCGAGGCCAGGCCCATGCCGATGAAACCACCGGCGGCACGCTGGCGATCGCCGAGTTCTCGACCGCGGCGCCGGTGGCCGCCGCGTTCCGCAAGACCGGGCTGATCACCTTGAAGGCCGCTGGCGAAACGGTTCAGCCGCCGCCCGCGCCCAAGTCGATGGTTCGGAAGTTCCTCAGCGCCTGCAAGTAGGAGGTCGGGCCAAGCGCCGACCCTGACCCCGTTCGTCATCGGCGGGCTTGTCCCGGCGATCCATACGCACGAGCCGCCCAGACAACCCACGACAGCGAAGTTTATGGATGGCCGGCACGTAGGCCGGCCATGACGATCTTGGAAGGGTGACGCGCGCTCTTAAGCGCGGCGGCCGGCCATCGAGTGGTTGTCGACGCCCAGGGCCGACAGCGCGCCGGCCGCGATGCCTTCGGCGTCGAGACCTGCGTCGGCGTACATGATCTCGGGCTTGTCGTGATCCTGGAAGATGTCGGGCAGGTTCAGCGTGCGGACCTTCAGCCCGCGATCCAGCGCGCCGTGCTGGGCCAGGGCCTGGAGCACGAAAGCCCCGAAGCCGCCCATGGCGCCCTCTTCCACCGTGATCAGCGCCTCATGCTCGCGGGCCAGCCGCAGCAGCATGTCGATGTCGAGCGGCTTGGCGAAGCGGGCGTCGGCGACGGTGGCCGACAGGCCGCGCGCGGCCAGCAGATCCGCGGCCTTCAGGCATTCGGCCAGGCGGGTGCCGAACGACAGGATGGCGACGGCGCTACCTTCGCGAACGATGCGGCCCTTGCCGATCTCCAGCGGTTCGGCGATCTCCGGGATCGCCACGCCCACGCCCTCGCCGCGCGGATAGCGGAAGGCCGAGGGGCGGTCGTCGATGGCCACGGCGGTGGCGACCATGCGGGCGAGGTCAGCCTCGTCGGCGGCGGCCATCAGCACCATGCCGGGCAGAGCGCCCATGAAGCCGATGTCGAAGGAGCCTGCGTGCGTCGCGCCGTCCGCGCCCACCAGACCGGCGCGGTCCATGGCGAAGCGCACCGGCAGGCCCTGGATCGCCACATCGTGGACGACCTGATCGTAGCCGCGTTGCAGGAAGGTCGAATAGATCGCGCAGAACGGCTTCATGCCGTCGGCGGCGAGGCCGGCGGCGAAGGTCACCGCATGCTGCTCGGCGATGCCGACGTCGAAGGTGCGTTCCGGGAACCGCTGGGCGAACAGGTCCAGTCCGGTGCCCGAGGGCATGGCGGCGGTCACGGCGATGATCTTGTCATCTCGCTCGGCCTGCTTGATCAGCTCCTGGGCGAAGACCTTGGTGTATTGCGGGGCGGCCGGCTGGCTCTTGGCCTGCTGGCCGGTGACGATGTCGAACTTGGCCACGGCGTGCAGCTTGTCGGCGGCGCTCTCGGCCGGCGCGTAGCCCTTGCCCTTTTGCGTCACCACGTGGACCAGGACCGGCTTGTCCTTGATTTCACGGACGTTCTTCAGGATCGGCACCAGGGCGTCGAGGTCATGACCGTCGATCGGGCCGACATAGTAGAAGCCCAGCTCCTCGAACAGCGTGCCGCCGGTCACCATGCCGCGGGCGTATTCCTCGGCCTTGCGAGCGGCTTCCTGCAGCGGCTTGGGCAGGACCTTGGCCACCGACTTGCCGAGATTGCGCAGCGACTGATAGCCGCCGCCGGAGACGACGCGGGCCAGATAGGCGCTCATCCCGCCGACCGGCGGGGCGATGGACATGTCGTTGTCGTTGAGGATGACGGTAAGCTGGCCCGTGGTCTCGCAGGCGTTGTTCATCGCCTCATAGGCCATGCCGGCGCTCATCGAGCCGTCGCCGATCACCGCGACCACGCTGTTGTGCTTGCCGTGCGCGTCGCGGGCGGCGGCGAAGCCGAGCGCCGCGGAGATCGAGGTCGCCGCGTGGGCCGCGCCGAACGGGTCGTATTCGCTCTCGCTGCGCTTGGTGAAGCCCGACAGGCCCCCGCCCTGGCGCAGTGTGCGGATGCGGTCGCGGCGTCCGGTGAGAATCTTGTGCGGGTAGGCCTGGTGGCCGACGTCCCAGATCAGGATGTCGTCCGGCGTCTCATAGACATGGTGCAGCGCCACGGTCAGTTCGACCACGCCCAAGCCCGCGCCGAAGTGGCCGCCGGTCTGCGAAACGGCGTCGATCATCTCGGCGCGCACTTCGTCAGCGAGCTGTCGAAGTTCGGCTGAATTGAACCCGCGCATGTCCCGGGGATACGAGACCTTGTCGAGCAGAGGCGTGACTGGCGGCATGTCTAAATGAAGGGTCTGCTTTGAGTTTAGTTTCGGCGATCTAACACGAAATCCACACTCGCCCGCAGGAATTCGGCCCGCGGACCGAACGGATCGAGGTGTGCTTTCGTCTGTTCCGCCAGGAGATTAAGGCGTTCGCGCGCAGCCTGCGCGCCCAGCAAGGTCACATAGTTGGCCTTGCCCTTGTCGGCGTCCTTGCCGGCCTTTTTGCCGAGTACGGCGCTGTCGCCCTCGGCGTCCAGCAGGTCATCGACGATCTGGTAGGCCAGGCCGATGTCCTGGGCGAAGGCCATCAGCGCATGGCGCTCGGCGTCGCCGGCGTGGGCCATGATCAGCGGCAGTTCGAAGGCGACGGCGATCAGCGCGCCGGTCTTCAGCCGCTGCATGCGGGCCACCGCGCCCAGGTCGTCGCGCACGCCCAGCATGTCGATCATCTGGCCGCCGCACATGCCCCGCGCGCCGGACGCCAGGGCCAGGCGCAACACCATCTCGGCGCGGACATTGCCGTCCTTATGGGTGTCGGGATGGGCGAGAATCTCGAAGGCGACGGTCTGCAGGGCGTCGCCGACCAGCACCGCCGTGGCCTCGTCATAGGCCTTATGCACCGTCGGCCGGCCCCGGCGCATGTCGTCGTCGTCCATGCACGGCAGGTCGTCATGGACCAGGCTGTAGGCCTGGATGCACTCCAGCGCGCAGGCCGCGCGCAACACCGCGCGGTCGTCCAGGTCGAACATCTTGCCGGTCTCGATGGCGAAGAACGGTCGCAGCCGCTTGCCAGGGCCGAGCGCCGCATAGCGCATGGCCTCAGTCAGGCGAGCCTCGGGCCCCTCGGCGCGATGCAGCAGCTGATCGAGCGCCACCGTCACCAGATCGGCGGACTCCGCGACACGCTGGGCGAGCGCCATCTCAGTTGAACTCGGCCGGCTCGACGCCCGCCTGGCCGCCCGCACCCACCACGATCTTCTCGACCCGCAGGCGCGCGGCCTCGAGGCGCTTCTCGCAGTGAGCCTTCAGCAGGGCCCCGCGCTCATAGAGTTCGATGGATTGCTCCAGCGGCGCCTGGCCGGACTCCAGCTGGCCGACAATGCGTTCCAGCTCGGCGAGAGCCTGCTCGAACGAAAGCGCATCAATGTCGGCGGCGTCGGCCATTTCTGAAGTTCCTTGAGAAGCGGGCACGTTAGAGACGAGGGACTGAGGTCGCAACGCCGGAGAGGGGTCAGGAGCGCTCGAAGCGCCGCGTCGACCAGTACTTCCAACCTTGGTTGGCCGTCAGCCGCCAGCCGCGCTTTCGCAGGGATCGGCCGACCATGAAGTTGAAGAAGCCGTGCGCCAGCACCACCACGTCCTGGCCCTGCTCGGCCAGGTCCACGATCAGGTCGGCGGCCTGGTCGGCGCGGGCCTCGGCCTGGGCGCGGGTTTCCTGACCGGCGTGGTGGTTGAAGAACCACCACCAGAACCGGGCGGTGAAGCCCCAGACCTTCGGCGACATCTTCAGGAAGCCCGGGAAGCCCGGCGCCGGCAACGGCGCCTCGACGAACATCGGGTCGCGGGCGAATTCACGTCCGCCCACCAGCGCCTGAGTGCTTTCGACCGAGCGTCTGCGCACCGACGAGATGATGACGTCGGCCTTGGCGGCCAGTTCCAGCAGCTCGCGCGGCGGGGTCTGGCCGGGCCGAATCCCCAGCTGCTCGTAGCGGCCCCAATAGTCTTCATAGCCGCGCGCGTTCAGCATCACGTTGCGCGCGATGTCGGGCTCGCCATGGCGAGCCAGGACAATCGAGCCCGGACGCGTAGCGGCGGTTTTTGGAAGGTCGGCGGTCAAAGCGTCGGCCATATCATTCGAAGGCCCGGATTCGAGCAACCCGGACTCGCCCTTCACCCCTGCGAGAGAGCCTGAACGTGCGCGAGTGCAGAACGGCCTAGAGCCTCAAGGTCGTACCCGCCCTCGAGCGAGGAAACAACCCGGCCGCTGCTATGAGCCTGCGCCACGCTGACGATCGCCCGTGTCGCCCAGGCGAAATCCTCGGCCTCCAGGCTCTGACTCGAATCGCCGATCGGGTCACGGGCATGGGCGTCGAAGCCGGCCGAGACGATGATCAGGTCGGGCGCGAAGGCGTCGACATGGGACATCAGCCCCTCGAATTCCTTGCGCCACAATTCCCGCGGCGCGCCCGGCGGTACAACGGCGTTCCTGATATTGGCGGGTACGACTTCGGACGGATGGCCGGTGCCCGGCCACATCGGCCACTGCTGGACCGAGGCGAAGAACAGGTCCTCGCGCCCGGCGAACACCGCCTGGGTTCCGTTACCGTGATGGACGTCGAAATCGACCACGGCGACCCGCTTGAGCCCAGCTTCCTGAGCGGCGCGGGCGGCGATGGCGACGTTGGAAAAAATGCAAAAGCCCATCGGCAGGGCCGGCTCGGCGTGGTGGCCCGGAGGCCGCACGGCGCAGAAGGCGCGATTCGCCCGGCCCGCGGCCACGTCCCTCACCGCCTGCACCACCGCCCCGGCGGCGCGGCGCGCGGCGGTCAGACTGCCGGGCGACATGTAGGTGTCGTCGTCCAGCCGCAGCCTGCCGGTCACGGGCGCGGTCTCGAAGATCGCGTCGACATAATTTCCACGGTGCGCCAGTTCGAGATCGGCGCGCGCCACCAGCGGCGCCTCGCGCGGGTCGAGCAGCAGGCCGCTGTCGGCCAGAGCGTCCAGCACCGCGCTCAGCCGCGCGGGCCGCTCGTGATGCCCCTCGCCTGGGCGGTGGTCCAGCATGTCGCGATGGGTGTAGAGGGCGGTGTCCATGGAATCTCACCCTAACCCGTCGAGCGTCTCAAACAGAATGCAGGAACCCGTGATCCGCCGCGCCGAGACCTCCGACGCGCAGACCGTCGCCGAGCTCGGCGCCCGCACCTTCGTCGAGACCTTTGGGTATCTCTATCCGCCGCAAGACCTCGCAGACTTCCTGGCCCAGGCCTATGGGCTGGAGAGCGCCAAGGCCGACCTCGCCGATCCCGCCAAGGCGACATGGCTGGTGGAAGCCGGCGGCCAGGCGGTCGGCTACGCCCTCGCCGGTCCCTGCGGCCTGCCCCATGACGAGGTCACGCCGGCCTGCGGCGAACTCAAACGGCTCTATCTGCTGAAGGACTGGCAGAACGGCGGCACGGGCCGCCGATTGTTCACCGAGGTGATGGCGTGGCTGGAACGCGACGGCCCCCGCGACCTCTGGATCGGGGTGTGGTCCGAGAACTTCGGCGCCCAGCGGTTCTATGCTCGGCAGGGCTTTTCCAAGGTCGGCGAATACGGCTTCCGAGTCGGCTCGACCACCGACCACGAGTTCATCCTGCGACGTGTTGCGCAAAGAACTTCCACCGATGCGTGAATTTCAGGCGCTGCCTTTCCAGTTTCCCTGAATCTCTAATGGAAATTGGAGAAATATTGCGACGAATTAACAAGCGGGACTTTGACGCTGGCGCTGTGTTTTGTCAGGTTCCGTGACAATCATCGCAGTAGCTACTGGCGACGGGTGGGATGCTGAAAATCGGATATGTCCGCCTGCGCGACGAGCGTTCGGCGGAAGACACTGCGACCTTGAAGTCGATCGGATGTCATGTGGTCCGGGCTGAAGAGCCCGTCTGCCCGATGTCCGACGACTCCGCGGTCCTGAACTCGATTTTGGACTTCATCAGCGATGGCGACCAATTGGTCGTCACGCGCCTGGTCCACCTTGGCTCGTCGTCCCGAGACCTCCTGGACTTCCTGGACCGGCTCGAAGCCCGGGGCGCGAGCCTGTTCATCGCGCAGGCCGAGCTCTCCACCCTGGGAGAAGGCGGCCGGGCGCTGCGCGCGGCGCTGGAAGCCGTGGCCTCCGTCGAGCCCCCGTGGGTCTCGCGTCGCCGCAAGGGCGCGCCGACCGAGGACATCCGCGCCCTGCAGGCCGCCGGCGTCGGCCCGGTCGAGATCGCCCGGCGCCTGGGCGTGTCGCGCATGACCGTCTGGCGCAAGCTCAAGACCCAGCCGGCCTAGGCTCGCATCCCGTCAACGATCGCGTGCGCCGCGGCGAGCGTTTGATCGACCAGCTGTTGAACTTGCCGCCGCGAGATCTTCTGCCGCAGCGATCCGGCGCGAAACAGCACCGCGCCGATCATGTTGTCGACGAACGCTGAAACCTCCGCCGCCGGCAGGGCGCCGGCGAAGGCTGCGTCGAGCGCGACGACATAAGGCCGCCTCTCCCGCTGATAGAGCGCATCAAGCGCGGCGGAAAGTTCCGGATCACGGCGGCGGGCCTGAGCCAGTTCGGGGGTCGCGATCCCGGCGGGGCCGTCGAGGTGGCGCACGAGGCCCCAGAGATTCTCAATCAGCACCGTACGCGGCGCGACCCTGGCCGAGAGCTGCGGGTCGGTGTCGCGATTGGCGTTGTCCAGCATCCAGATGACGAGTTCGCGCTTATTGGCGAAGCGACGATAGAGGGCCGGACGGCTGCACCCCGCGCGTTCGGCCAGCTCTTCGAATGACATCCCCGCATAGCCGCGCTCGGCCAGAAGCTCCCAACCGGCCGTCAGAATCGCGGGCTCCATCGAGTCATCGCGAGGCCGGCCACGGCCACGCTTGGCCGAAGCGGACGGCGGCGGCTCAGCTTGCGGATTGTCGCGGTCTCGGAATGTCACCGTCGCAAAACCATCATCCATTATCGTTACACGGCCCGAACGTAATTTGAGTTGGCAAGGGGCGTCAATGATGTCGGATCTATCTATTGAGCGCACACGGGCGATGTCGCGTGTTCGCGGTTGGCGATTGGCGAACCGCGCCGCGTATTTCGCCTCGCTCGCCTCGGTGCTGTTGATCGCCGCTCCGGCCTTGGCCGAAGAGGCTGAACCGGCCGGCACGCTGGAGGAGGTGATCGTCACCGCCCAGAAGCGCGCCGAGGCCTTGGAAGACGTGCCGATCGCCATCTCGGCCTTTAGCGGCCAGAGCATGGAGCGCATGCGCCTGAGGTCGATCGAGGACGTGGCCAGTCTGGCGCCCAGCACCAACTACAAGAACCAGAGCCCGGCGGCGCCCAGCATCAGCATCCGGGGCATCACTTCCGACGAGTCGGGGGCGGGCTCGGAATCGGCGGTCTCCACCTATCTCGACGGGGTCGATATCAGCCGCCGGGAAGGCGCGCAGATGGCGATCTACGACATGGATCGCATTGAAATCGTGCGCGGCCCCCAGGGCACGCTGTTTGGCACCGCGTCGCAGATCGGCGGCCTGTCGCTGATCACCCGCAAGCCGCAGATGGAGTTTGCCGGCTACCTCAACGGCGCGGTCGGAAACCTGGACTATCGCCGGATCGAGGGGGCTGTGAACGTGCCGATCTCCGACGTCGCGGCGTTCCGGATCGCCGGCTTCCATGAAGAGCGCACCGGCTACATCAAGAACAGAGCCGCGACCGGCGGCGACGCCGACGACTACATGGGCCAAGACACCACCGCGGCGCGCGGCTCGTTCAAGTACGAACCCACCGACCAGCTCAGCGTCACCCTGGTCGGCTACTTCCAGGACGACAATCCGACCGGCACCCAGTTCACCAGCCTGACCATTCCGACACCGAGCGGCGGCCATGCCGACTACTTCAAGGAGACCTATCAGGCTCCCCGAAAGCCCTCGAAGTTCTCGCGAAACGTCTACGGCGGCACGCTGCTGATCGAGGCCGAACTGAACGACAAGGTGAGCTTCAGCTCGATCACCGGCTACCGGGAATATGACTACCAGCAGTATTTCGACTTGGACGGCGGTTTCGTCGCGTTCGTCGACAGCGACATCAACAACAAGACCTCGAGCCTCTACCAGGAAGCGCGGGTCAATTTCACGGCAGGCGAGCGCCTGCAGGGCTTCGCCGGCCTCAGCTATATCCGCGAGACGGTGGATGAGACCATCGGCCTGACCTTCAGCGAACCGATCTTCGGCATCCTCTCAAGCGGCGTTTTCGTGCTGCCCAACGGCCAGCCCAACCAACTCGTGCTCCCGCCGTCGATGGGGATCACGCTCGATCCCAATCGCCGGGAGTATCGCGAGCAAGGCGGCCGCAAGACCGACATCTCGGCCTTCGTCGACGTGACCTACGATTTCACCGACCGTCTCAAGGCGAATGGCGGCGTTCGCTTCGTGCGCAACGAACGACGGTTCATCTCCAATCAGCCGGCGGTGGGACAGGCCGGACTGATCAAGCTCGGCGTGTACTCCAGCGTCTCCACAGCGGTGGCGGCCAAGTTCAAGGCCCTTGATCCGACCTTCAGCGCCACCAATCCGAGCCATGCGCTCTTCAGCGCCTATTACGGCGCCTTGCAAGCCGCGCTTCCGGGGGCCTACGCGGCGGCACCCAAGAACCTGATGTTCGCGGCGACCAATGGCGCCATGTCCGGAAGCGACAGCTTCGACGGCGTCCTGCCGCGGTTCTCGGTGCAATACGAACTGAGCAACGGTCTGCACGCCTATGTCGGCGTCGCCAAAGGCCAGCGCTCCGGCTTCCTCGAGGCCGACCGCAAGGGGGGCGTCTCATCGGTCGACCCCGAGCAACTCTGGAACTACGAAGTCGGACTGAAGGGCGCCTACGCCCACTTCCGCTTCGACACGGCCCTCTTCCACTACACCTGGAAAGACTTCCAGACCGTCGAACTCATCGACCCCAGCAACCCGACCCTCGGCCAGCGGTCGGTCAACGCCGGTTCGGCCAGCGCGACTGGGTTCGAGTTCGCAGGCGCCTATCTCATCACCGACGGCGTCGATCTGTTCGCCAACTTCTCCTATCTCGACGGCGGGTTCGACGACTTCAAGTCGTCGGAGGGCGACTTCTCGGGCAACCGCTTCCGCATTTCGCCGGAGTACCAGGCCGCCATCGGCCTGAACGCGGAACGGCCGATCAGCGGAAACCTCTCGGCGTTCTTCTCCGGACGCGTGCGCTACCAGTCGAAGGTCTATTTCGACAACGAGAACGTCGCGCCGAAGATGGACGACGGCCACATCTTCGTCAGCGGCAACTTGGGGATCCGCGATCAGGCGGCCGGCTGGAGCGCGCGGCTGTTCGCCGACAACCTGCTCAACGAAAAGTACCTGCTCGACGCCGGCAACTCGGGCGAGAACTTCGGAACGCCCACCATGATCGCCGGCGCGCCGCGCACCTTCGGAATCGAATTCGGCCTCGAGTTCTAGCCCTTACATCCTGCAACCAGAGAGATTCCAATGATCGGCAAAACCCGCCGCTTCGTGCTGGCGCTCGCCGCCACCGCGGCGCTGACCGCGCCCGCCGTGGCTTGGTCCAGGGACGAGAGCTTCACGCTCGCGGTGATCCCCGACACCCAGAACTATGTGGACTACAGCCACCAGACGGCCGAGGGCTTTCCCTTCGACGCACGCGACCTGTTCTTCCAACAGATGCGCTACATCGAAGGCCGCCTGAAGGCCAACGGCGGCGATATCGCCTTCGTCACCTCGCTGGGCGACACTTGGCAGCACCAGACCAAGAAGTTCGACGAGGCCCACGCCAAGTTCGGGGTCAGCGCCGGGGCTAACCCGATCCTCGACACCCACTTCGCACCCACCGACAAAACCAGAACCGTCGAGATGCCGACGGCCAAGCAGGGCTTCGACATCATCGCCGGCAAGACACCGTTCTCGGTCGTCCCGGGCAATCACGACTACGACGCGATGTGGACGGACTCGCGCCACCTGCCGATCAAGGACTTCATGAACCCGGGCGATCACCCCCGTCCCTACGGCATGCTGCACCCCGGCGGGCTGGATAACTGGCGCGAGGTGTTCGGGGCCGATACGGCCTTCTTCAAGGACAAGCCGTGGTACGTCGCCTCGTACAATGGCGGCGCCGACAGCGCCCAAATCTTCACGGCCGGGGGCTACAAATTCCTGCACATCGGCCTGGAAATGGCGCCGAGCGACGACGTGCTGGCCTGGGTCGCCAAGGTCATCAATGACCACCGCGGCCTGCCGACCATCATCAGCATCCACGACCATCTGAACACCAACGGCGAACGCGCGCCCAATCCGATGGTCGACATGGCCATGGTGCACGCTGAGCACAACAACCCCGAAGCTGTCTGGAAGAAGCTTCTCAGCCGCCACGATCAAATCTTCCTGGTGCTCAACGGCCACCAGCATGGCCAAGCCTATCGCGCCGACCCCGGCGCCGGCGGGTTCGCGGTCCACCAATTGCTGGCCGACTATCAAGACCGCGGCCAGACGGCGATCGCCGCTGGCGTGAAGACCGCCTACCCGGTGGGGATCGGCGACGGCTGGATGCGTTTCATGACCTTCGACATGAGCGGCGCGACCCCTGCGATCCGGGTGCGGACCTACTCGACCTATTACAAGGCCTTCTCCGGCGACGTGCCCCAATACGCCGCCTGGTATCGCGGCGGCGAGCAGCCCAAGCTGACCGACAGCGAGTTCCTCGCCCGGGATGACTTCTCCATAGAACTCAAGGATTTTCGCCAGCGGTTTGGAAAGCCTGCACGTCACTAGGAGCCGTGGGGGTGAAAAATCCAGCCGCCCCCGGTTGAAACTGAAACGTTATAATATTACATCGCTCGAGCCGCGACGATGACGGCCAGCCGAGCGAGGGATTTTTGAAGACCGCTTCCACGTCCCTGCTCGACGCCTCCGCCATCAGCCTGTCCGGCCTCTGCATGGCTCACTGCCTGGTCCTCCCCCTGGTCGCCGCGTTCTCCCCCCTCCTGGCGGCCTGGGCGGAGGCCGAGTGGGTGCACGTCCTGGTCATCGTCATCGCTGCGCCGCTCTCGGCCCTGGCCCTTTGGCGGCGAGGTCAGGCGCCGGCGGTGATCCTGCTGGCGCTCAGCGGTCTCACCCTGATGGGCCTCGGGCTATGGCCGCTTCACGCCTGGGAGACTCCGCTGACCGTCGGCGGCAGCCTGCTGTTGGCCGGAGCTCACATCGTCAATTGGAAGCGGCGGCACGCGCACTAGTTCGCCAAGCTCGCGGCGAACTGCTTCGACACCCAGTCGATGAACACCCGCACCCGCGGTGAAAGCTGGCGGCTGCGCGGGTAGAGCAACGACACCGGCGTGCGCGACGGCGGGTAGTCGGCCAGCACCTCCACCAGTCCTCCCGCCGCCAGCTGCTGTTCAACGTGGTAGCGCGGGACCTGGATCAGGCCGAGGCCCAGCTCGGCGGCGGCGACGTTGGTCTCGGCGTTGGCGACCGAGACGCTGGCCGGCAGCGTGACGTTGCGCAGCGCGCCGCCGACCGTGAACTCCAACGGGAAGAAGCCGCCAGTCACCGAGTGGACGAAACCGATCATCTGGTGGCCGTCCAGATCGTCCGGGGTGGCCGGAACCCCGAACCGCTCCAGATAGGCCGGCGCCGCGCAGGTCACTTCGTCGAGCATGGCCACGCGCCGCCCCACCATGGCGCTGTCGCTCAACTCCCCGACCCGCAGTACGCAGTCGACGCCCTCGCGCACCAGGTCGACCAGCCGGTCCCCCTCGCTGAGGTGAAGTCGAAGGTCTGGATACCGCGCCAGGAAATCCGGCAGGCCGGGCAGGACGAAACGCCGAGCGAGCGTGCCATGGACGTCCACCCGCAGCAGCCCGCGCGGCTTGGCGCCGCTGAACGCGCTCTCGGCCTCCTCGAGGTCGGCGATCAGGCGGAGGCAGCGTTGGTGGTAGGCCTCGCCGTCCAGGGTCGGACTGACCTGCCGGGTGGTCCGCTGCAGCAGCCGCACGCCCAGGCGCGCCTCCAGCTGCTTCACCGCCTCGGTGACGGTCGATCGGGGAATGCCCAGGTCGCTCGCCGCCAGGGTGAAGCTGCGGCGCTCCACGATCCGGGTGAACAGCCGCATGGCGTCGAACCGGTCCATGGCGCCCTCATTGTTCGTATTGCCGAATAGTGTTGCCGGATTTGGGTCGATTATTCAATCCGATCCGAAGGCCATTGTTCTCTTCACCGGCGCGGAGCCGGGCACGGAGATTGAAAATGACCAAGCAAGACAACAAGGTGGCGATCGTCACGGGCGCGTCGGGCGGCATCGGCGCGGCGGTGGCCGAGCGACTGGCGAAGGACGGCTTCACGGTGGTCGTCAACTTCGCGGGAAACGCCGCGCCGGCGCAGGCCCTGGCCGAACAGATCAAGGCCCACGGCGGCCAGGCCATCGTCGCCCAGGCCGACGTCAGCGACCCCGAAGCGGTCCGCCGGATGTTCGACAGCGCGCAGACGGCCTTCGGCGGCGTCGACGTGCTGGTGAACAACGCCGGGATCATGAACCTGGCGCCCATCGCCGACAGCGACGACGCCCTGTTCGATCGCCAGATCGCGGTCAATCTGAAGGGCAGCTTCAACACCCTGCGCGAGGCTGCCAATCGGCTGCGCGACGGCGGGCGGATCATCAACTTCTCGTCCAGCGTCGTGGGCATGCTGCAGCCCGGCTACGGCGTCTACGCGGCCACCAAGGCCGCGGTCGAGGCGATGACCGGCGTCCTGGCCAAGGAGCTGCGCGGCCGCGACATCACGGTCAATTCCATCGCGCCCGGCCCGACGGCGACCAAGCTGTTCCTCGACGGCAAGCCGCAGGAGGTCATCGACCGGCTCTCGAAAATGGCCCCGCTGGAACGCCTGGGCCAGCCCGCCGACATCGCCGCCGCCGTCGCCTTCCTGGCCGGTCCCGACGGGGCCTGGATCAACGGCCAGACCCTGCGCGCCAACGGCGGGATCATCTGAGCCCGCCGCCCTCATCCCAGCCTATTTCTCGAAGGAGTTCATCTTGTCCAAGCAAGTCATCCTCGTTACCGGCGCCTCCTCCGGCTTCGGCCTCATGACCGCCCGCGCCTTGGCTCAGGCCGGCCACACCGTCTACGCCTCGATGCGCGAGACCCAGGGCCGCAACGCCCCTCGCGTCGACGAAGTCGCGACCTGGGCCAAGGCGCAGGGCCTCGACCTGCGCACCGTCGAGTTGGACGTCCAGTCCGACGCCTCGGCCGAGGCCGGCGTCGCCCACATTCTGAAGGACGCCGGGCGGCTGGACGTCATCGTCCACAATGCTGGTCACATGGTGTTCGGCCCGGCCGAGGCCTTCACGCCCGACCAGTTCATCCAGCAGTACGACGTCAACGTCCTGGGCGCCCAGCGGGTGAACCGCGCCGCGCTCCCCCATCTGCGCGGCCAGGGCGAGGGCCTGCTGGTCTGGGTCGGGTCCAGTTCGACGAGGGGCGGAACGCCGCCGTTCCTGGCCCCCTACTTCGCGGCCAAGGCGGCGATGGATTCGCTGGCCGTCTCCTACGCTGGCGAACTGGCCCGCTTCGGCGTCGAGACCACGATCATGGTGCCGGGCGCCTTCACCAAGGGCACCAACCATTTCGCCCACTCGGGCTCGCCGTCCGACGCCGCCCGCGCGGCGGCGTACGACAGCGGCCCCTATGCCGGCGTCGCTGACCAGGCGCTGAAGGGTCTGGCCGCCCTCGAACCCGAGGACGCCGATCCCGCCGAGGTGGCCCGCGCCATCGTCGACGTCGTCGACGCCCCCTTCGGCAGGCGCCCGTTCCGCGTCCATGTCGACCCGTCGCAAGACGGGGCCGAGATCGTCAACGGCGTCGCCGACCGCATGCGCCGCGAGATGTTCCGCAACATCGGCCTGGCCGACCTGCTCTCGCCCCGGATCAACGGATGAGGCCCAGATCCTGCTGATGGCGCACGCTCGCGAGGCAAGGGGCGCAGCGATGCGCCCCTTTGTCCGCCATCCTCAGTACAAGGCGCGCTGGACAACGAGGGTCGGCGGCTTCATCTTCGGAAGTCAAACGTCTGTTCGTCCCCCTATTTGGGAAGCCTGCCCATGTTCATGCGCTTTTTCACCGAGCTGCGCGAAGCCAAGGTCCCGGTGTCGCTGAAAGAGTACCTCATGCTGATGGAGGCGCTCGACAAGGTGGTGATCGATCGCAAGGTCGAGGACTTCTATTACCTCTCGCGCTCGGCGCTGGTGAAGGACGAGAAGAACCTCGACAAATTCGACCAGGTGTTCAGCCACGTCTTCAAGGGCCTGGACAAGGTCGAGGGCGTCGGCACGGCCGATATCCCGGAAGAATGGCTGCGGAAGATCTCCGAGAAGTTCCTGACCGAGGAAGAGAAGGCGCAGATCGAGGCCATGGGCGGCTTCGACAAGCTGATGGAAGCGCTGGCCGAGCGCATGAAGGAACAGAAGGAACGCCACGAGGGCGGCGACAAGATGATCGGCACCGGCGGCACCTCGCCGTTCGGCGCCAACGGCTATCATCCCGAGGGCGTGCGCATCGGCCAGGACAAGGGCCGCCACGGCAAGGCGATCAAGGTCTGGGACAAGCGCGAGTACAAGAACCTCGACGACTCGGTCGAGCTCGGCACCCGCAACATCAAGGTCGCCCTGCGCCGGCTGCGCAAATGGGTCCGCGACGGCGCCGCCGAAGAACTCGACATGAACGGCACCATCAAGGGCACCGCCGAGAAGGGCTATCTGGACATCCAGCTGCGCCCGGAACGCCGCAACAAGATCAGCGTCCTGATCTTCTTCGACATCGGCGGCTCGATGGATAGCCACATCAAGGTCTGTGAGGAGCTGTTCTCGGCCGCGCGGACCGAGTTCAAGAACATGGAATTCTACTACTTCCACAACTGCCTCTATGAGAGCGTGTGGAAGGACAATCGGCGCCGTCACGCCGAGAAGCTGAACACCTGGGACATCCTCCACAAATATTCCAGCGATTACAAAGTGATCTTCGTCGGCGACGCCACGATGAGCCCCTATGAAATCACCTATCCGGGCGGCTCGGTGGAGCACTGGAACGAAGAGGCCGGCGCGATCTGGATGGACCGCGTGGCCCAGATCTACGAGCACACGGTCTGGCTGAACCCCACCGCCGAGCGGCATTGGGACTACACCCCGTCGATCGAAGTCATGAAGCAACTCGTCGGCGATCGGATGTTCCCGCTCACCATCGAGGGCCTCGACAAGGCGATGCGGGAGTTGGCGCGCTAGCGCGCCGCATCGCGGTTTAGGTCACACCTGCTAAGCTGGTGTGACACCTGAGAGATTCGCCCAGTGGACACCGTCCCAGTCAACGATACCGGAGAGGCCAACGAGGCCGCCACCAAGGCCGCGGTCTTCTGCGCGGCCGAGCGCCTGTTCGCGCTGCACGGCTTCCAGAACGTCTCGGTCCGCGACATCACCGCCGCCGCCGGCGTGAACCTCGCCTCGGTGAACTACCACTTTGGGTCGAAGGACGCCCTGCTGTTCGAGATCTTCCGCCGGCGCACGGCGGAGCTGAACCGCGAACGCGCCCGGATGCTGCACGAGGCCAACGACCGCAACGCCGGCAAGCCGCCGGTGCGCGACATCCTCGAGGCGCTGTTCGCCCCGCCGCTGAAATGGGCCACGCCCGACAACGACCGGCGGATCTCGGTCCAGTTCATCATCCGCTCGCGCAGCGAGGGCACCGCCGAGATGCGCGAGGCCCTGACCAGCGACGTCAGCCACCTGGCGCGGTTCTCCGACGCCCTGATCAGCGCCTGCCCGGACCTGCCGCGCGAAACCATCTACTGGCGGCTGCACTTCTGCCTGGGCATGGTCCACAACAACCGCTTCGCCGAGTTCGACCGCCTGCACGTGCTGTCGGACGGCGCCACCCGCGAGGGCGACGTCGACGGCCTGCTGAAGCGGATGCTCGACTTCGCCGAAGCCGGGTTCCTGGCCTAACTCCCTCTCAGTTCATCATGGCCGACCTCTTGTGTCGGCCATCCATAGACACTCCACGCGGGGTCTCATCCGGGAGGGGCCGCGTGTATGGATCACCGGGACAAGCCCGGTGATGACGATCGAGGTGGGTGGCCGGGAAGAACTTCCTCCCGGCTCCTGGACGCCTACGCCGCGCCCATGAAGTTGCGCTTGCCGACCTCGACGCCGTTGTGGCGCAGGATCGCGTAGGCCGTGGTGATGTGGAAATAGAAGTTCGGCGCGGCCTGCTCCAGCAGATAGGCCTGCCCCTTGACGATGGTGGTCTCGCCACGGCGGACCAGGGCGATGTCGCGATCTTCCGAACCGTCGACCTGCGCCGCGTCCAGCGTGCGGATGAAGGCGATGGTCTTCTCGACCCGGGCCTTCAGCTCTTCGAAGCTCGCCTCGGTGTCCTCGTAGGTGGGGAACTCCACGCCGGCCAGCCGCGCTATGGCGCCCTTGGCGAAGTCGGTGGCGATCTGCACCTGGCGGGTGAACGGGAACATGTCGGGATAGAGCCGGGCCTGCAGCAGGGCGGCGGGGTCGATCTTGCGCTCAGCGGCGTGGGCCGCGGCCTTGTCGATCACGACGCCCAGACCCGTCAGGCCTTGAATGAAGACAGGGGCCGAGGCCTGGTACATGGAAAGGGTCATGGGTGCTCCAACGGGTCCAAACGACTCGCGGGCAGGTTCTACAGGCTTCGCGCCGACGCTGCTCGATCAACCTATCTCGACGAACGACGGCGACCGGCCTTAGCCTCGCCATATGGATCTCATCGACCCGTTCGCCATCGCCACGCCCCGCTTCGCCACCCGCCTCAAGAGCGGGGAGCCGCACCAGGTGTTCTCCGGCTTCCTCTACCATGTCGAAGGCGACCGCTACATCGTGCTGACCGCCCTGCACTGCCTGCTGCGGCCCAACACCTTCTATTTCAAGAACCGCGGGACCGAGCCGACCTGGTCGGAAACCTACGGCCACGATCTCGACTGCGAGGCCCTGGGCTTCAGCGTGCCGCTCTATGACGGAACCACCCCGCTGTTCCGCTGGCATCAGGACCCGCACAACGCCTCCATCGACGTGGCCGGGGTGCCGGTACGGCTGCCCTCGCGTCCGCCGGCGATCAACATGCCCGGGACCTGGGGCGACTACGACGTGGTGACCCAAGGCCTGCCGCTGACCGCGGGGTCGGCGGGCCTGATCTACGGCTTCCCCGGCGGCGCGGCGATCCTGCGCAGCGCGCCCATCGCGCGGGGATTTACGCTGGCCACCGACTATCGGCTCAATCCGTTCGCCTTCCATGTCGACGGCATCGGCGGCGCCGGCTGCTCCGGCGGACCGGTCGCCCTGCGCGCCGAACGCGGCGACCGCACCCTGCTGCAGTGGATCGGCATCTATGTCGCCACCCACGAGGCCGAGCGGCTGGGCCGCTGCATTCCGCTGGCCCAGGTCATGGAGCTGGTGGAGACGATGACGGCCGAGCTGGACCTGTGGGCCTGATCGCGTGACCTACGCACCAACCTTGCCAAGGCGCGACCCTGTCGACATGCACGCCCACGCGGGCCTCTGCGCGATCGCCGCGGCGCCGGTGGGCAGCTCGATGGGAACGTTCTCGGCGGCCGGCCGGACATTCGAGGCGGTCTTTGGCCCGGCGGAGTTGCTCGCGGCCCTGCGTCAGCCGGACGCCGACGATCTTCGCGCTCAACAGGCCAGCTTCGATCATCGGTGTATTGTGATCGCCCGATGCCTCCACGACCAACGGCCCTACGCCGCCTGGGAATTCTACACGACCGGCGGCGGGCCGCCGATGCGCTCCAAGGCGCTCGATGTGGACTGCAATCACAAGCAGCGGGGGATCGGGAAAGCCTTCCGCGCCGCCGTCCTTCAGCACCTGGCCATCGGGCCGAGCGGCGCCTACACGGCCGAGGGCGCGGCGTTCATGAACGCCGTCGCCCCCGTCTAGATCTCAGAGCTTTCCAGCCACCTCGGCGAGTTGGTCGGTGCAGAGGCCCCAGCCTTCCATGAAGCCCATCTTCTCGTGGGTCTCGCGATCCTCGATCGTCCAGTGCTGGGCGCGAGCGACATACTTGGTGGCGCCGCCGCCCAGGTCCTCGAAGGTGAGGACGACGGTCATGAACGGCTTGGCCGACGGGGCCCAGGCCTCGGTGAAGGCGTCGGTGAAGACCAGCTTCTCGTTCGGGACGACCTCCAGATAGACCCCGGCGTTCGGGTAATCATTGCCGTCCAGATCGCGCATGGTGATGCGGTTGCTCCCGCCCGCACGCACGTCCAGCTCGGCGAACGGCGTGGTGAAGGGCTTGGGCGCGAACCACTGCTTCAGCACCTCGGCCTCGGTCCAGGCGCGGAACAGCTTCTCGCGCGGCACGTCGATGATGCGGGTCAACACCAGGTCGCGGTCGTCGGCGGGAGGCGTTTGCGGCGTCGTCATGGCGATCTCCTATCGCAGGGGGTTCATGGCAAGGACGAAGCGGGCCGACGCGATCCTACAGGCGGGGCCAAGTTTTTCGCATCCATCCCAAGGCTGGCCACGCGTACGGAAAAAGGTTGCGCCCCGGCCGAGGTTGGCGTCCGCTGGACTGGAGAGTTGAACCGTCTGGAGGCCAGGGCCGCATGACGACGACGTTCGAGATCAACGGCCGCAAGGTCACGCTCAAAGCTCCAGACGACTCGCCCCTGCTCTGGGCCATCCGCGACGAGGTCGGGTTGACCGGCACCAAGTTCGGCTGCGGCATCGGCATGTGCGGCGCCTGCACGGTGCACCTGAACGGCGAGGCGGTGCGCGCCTGCGTGACGCCGCTCAGCACCGTCGCCGGGGCCAAGATCACCACCATCGAGGGCCTGGATCCCAAGGGCGCGCATCCCCTGCAGACCGCCTGGATCGAGGCCCAGGCCCCGCAGTGCGGCTACTGCCAGTCGGGCCAGATCATGCAGGCCGCGGCGCTGCTGAAGGCCACGCCCCACCCCACCGACGCCGAAATCAACGACACCATGAACGGCAATCTGTGCCGCTGCATGGCCTATGTCCGCATCAAGAAGGCGATCAAGCTCGCCGCCGCCGGCCCGCAAGGGAGCAAGGCATGAACGCCATCCCGATCACGCCCCTGCCCGCGCTGGAGACCTCGCGACGCGGCTTCCTGATCACCGTGGCCGCCGCCGGCGCCATGATGGGCCTCGCCGCCCCGACCGGCGCAGCCGCCGCCGAGGGCTATGAGCCGACCATCTGGTATCGCATCGGCCGCGACGGCACGGTGACCGTCAACGTCATCCGCGCCGAGATGGGCCAACACGTCGGCACCGCCATCGCCCGCATCGTCGCCGACGAGCTTGAGGCCGACTGGTCGAAGGTGAAGATCGACCACGTCGATTCCGCCGCCAAGTGGGGGCTGATGGTCACCGGCGGCAGTTGGTCGGTCTGGCAGAGCTATCCCTTGATGAGCCAGGCCGGCGCGGCCGGCCGCATCACCCTGATCGAGGAAGGCGCCAAGCTGCTGGGCGTCGATCCCAAGGCCTGCACCGCGCGCAGCAGCACGGTCAGCGGCGGCGGCAAGTCGATCTCCTACGGCGACATCGTCACCCGTGGGAACATGAGCCGGGCCTTCACGGCCGAGGAGATCGGCAAGCTGCCGATCAAGCCCGCGTCGGAGCGACGGCTGATCGGCAAGGCCTCGCACCAGCTGGACATCCCCGCCAAGGTCAACGGCACGGCGCGCTATGGCCTCGACGCCAAGGTTCCGGGGATGGTCTACGCGCGGCCGAAGATTCCGCCGACCCGCAACGGGTCGAAGGTGGTCTCCATCGACGACTCCGCCGCCAAGGCGGTACCCGGCTACATCAGCAGCCTGGCCCTGGACGATCCGTCAGACACCGTGCCCGGCTGGGTCATGGTGTTCGCCGACAGCTTCGTGGCCGCGAGCAGCGCCTGCGATCTGGTGAAGGTGAACTGGAGCGCGGGCGATACCGCCAAGACCTCCGACGCCGACCTTCAGAAACGCTCGGCGGAACTCATCGCCGACCCGAAGGCCGGCGCGCTGGTGGTCGAGGATCCCGGCGTCGACGCCGCCTTCGCCGCCGCCAAATCGAAGCTGGAACGCACCTACACCACCGCCAGCGCCCTTCACTTCCAGATGGAGCCGGTCAACGCCCTGGCCTTCGAGAAGGACGGGGTGATGGAGATCCACACCGGCAACCAGTGGCAATCGCTGGTGCTGCCCTGGCTGGCCAAGGCGCTGGGCCGGCCCGAGGACAAGATCGTCCTGAAGTCCTACATGCTGGGCGGCGGCTTCGGCCGGCGGCTGAACGGCGACTATGCGGTGCCTGCCGCGCTGGCCGCCAAGGCTGTCGGCAAGCCGGTGAAGATGGTCTGCACCCGGGCCGACGACGCTTTGTTCGACTCGTTCCGCTCGCCGTCGGTCCAGGTCGTGAAGATGGCGTTTGGCGAGGGCGGCAAGGTCACCGCCATGGACCACGCCGCCGCGGCCGGCTGGCCGACCCAGGTGATGGCCCCGTTCTTCATGCCCAAGGGCGCGAACGACGTCGCCTACGACCCCTTCGCCATCAGCGGCGCCAACCATTGGTACAGCGTCGGCGCCCAGCGGGTGCGCGCGGTTCCCAACGACCTCGCCAACCGGGCGTTCCGGCCGGGCTGGCTACGCTCGGTCGGGCCTGGCTGGACCAACTGGGCGGTCGAAAGCTTCATGGACGAGGCGGCCCAGGCGGCCGGCAAGGATCCGCTGGCCTTCCGCCTGGCCCTGCTGGACGCCGCCGGCCGCAACGCCGGCTCCGCGCCCAACGCCGTCGGCGGCGCCAAGCGGCAGGCCGCGGTGCTCGCCCGGCTGGCCAAGAAGGTCGGCTGGGGCGGCGCCCTGCCCAAGAACACCGGCCTGGGCCTAGCCACCACATTTGGCCAGGAGCGCGACATGCCGACCTGGGTCGCCTGCGCGGCCAGGGTCAATGTCGATCCAGCCACCGGCGCAGTGAAAGTCGAGAAGCTGACCCTGGTGGTCGACGCCGGCACCATCGTCTCGCCGGACGGCGCCCTGGCCCAGATGGAAGGCGCGGCGCTGTGGGGCATGAGCCTGGCGCTGTTCGAAGGCACGCAGTTCTCGGGCGGCCAGGTGCAGGACACCAACCTAGACTCCTACACCCCGCTGCGGATGGCCGACGTGCCGGACATCGAGGTCGAGTTTGTGGAGAGCACGGAGGCTCCGGTCGGCCTGGGCGAACCGGCGACCACCGTCGTCGGCCCCGCCATCGGCAACGCGATCTTCCACGCCAGCGGCGCGCGGGTTCGGCATCTGCCGATCCGCTCTGACGCGGTGCTCGCGGCGCTCAAGACCAAGGCTTGAGCGCTCCGCCTGTGGCGGCGATGAGACAGGTTCGCGTAGCGGCGCGGCGTACTCAAGCCTTTGCGCGCCAAGCCCTTCCCCCGCTTCCCAAGACTCTGCTACGACGGTCGGTATTAGATTTAAGCCGTTATAATTAGGGAGTCGCCCGCGCGACCCATTGCGATCCGCGCGCGGACGGAACGCTGTTGGAATCAAAATTTGAAGAAGAGGGCGTGGCTGAGGCCGCGCCTGGCGCCGTTATCGCGACCGAACCCAGTCTGGCGGAAAAAGAAGCCGCCTACGAAAAGTTCGTCTGGGACAATCTGAAGCGCAATTATGTCGGCCACTATCTGCACGGCATGCTGGGCATGACCGGCTTCCGGCTGATCAACGCCCCGACCTTCCTGCCCGCCTATCTGCATATGTTGTCAGGTTCGAACACTGTCGTCGGCCTGGGCCTGGCGCTGCAGCAACTGGGCGGGGTGCTCAGCCCCATCGTCGGCGCCAACCAGATCGAGCACCGCACCAAGGTGATGCCCGCCGCCCTGTGGATGGGCGGCCTGGCCCGGATGCAGATCATCGGCATGGCCCTGGCCGGCTGGTTCCTGTCGGGCCAGAGCCGGGTGGTCGCCATCATCGGCTTCATGTTCCTGTTCGGCCTGTTCATGGGCACCCAGCGGGTGGTGTTCTCCATGCTGCTGGCCAAGGTGATCCCGATCAGCCGGCGCGGGCGGTTACAGGCCTGGCGCAACGCCACCGGCGGCCTGATCGCGGCGGGCCTGGCCTATCTCGCCGGGCGCTACTTCATCGACGCGAACCTGTTCGGCAACGGCTACTCGACCACCTTCATCTTCGCCTTCGCCCTGACCAGTCTTGGCCTGACGGCGCTACGCCTGCTGATGATCGAGCCGGAACCGCCGACCGTGCGGCCCCGCTCGCGGCTGATCGACCGGTTCAAGGACTTCCCGGCTCTGCTGGCCGAGAAGGGATTCCTCTACTTCATGATCGTGCAGATGCTGGCGATCACCGCGCGCATGGCGGTGCCGTTCTACGTGCTGTTCGCCTCGTCGACGATCGAGCTGAACGGCAAGAACCTCGGCCTACTCTCGCTGGCGTTCCTCGGGGCCGACACCATCTCGAACCTGGTCTGGGGCTATCTTGGCGACAAAACCGGCTTCCGGTTGGTCATGCTGCTGTCGCTGCTGCTCTGGATCGGTTCGACCGTGCTGCTGATGGGGGCCCACGACTTCATGCCGATCTTCATGGCCTTCTTCGGCCTGGGGGCGGCGCAGTCGGGCTACATGATGAGCGCGGGCACCATGATCCTGGAGTTCGGCGAGCGCGACGAGATGCCGATGCGCATCGCCTTCTCGGCTACGGCCGAGGGGATCATGGGTTCCATCGGACCGCTGCTGGGGGGCGTGATCTCCTCGACCCTCGGCTACGGCCCGATGTTCTCGATCTCCATCGCGTTCCTGGTGGCGGCCCTGGTCGTGCTGATCGCGCTGGTCAAAGAACCCAGGACCGCCCGTCTCGCCTAGCCGGCGTCCTGCGGCCAGTCGAGAAGCGCGATCTTCACCGGCTGGCCGGCCAGGGCCGTATCCAGATGGACCAGGAAGCTGGCGATGCCGGCCGCGCCCTGCATGTAGCCGGTCTGGGCCTGCACGAACTCGGGACGGTCGCGATGCTCGGCCTGGATCCAGCGGCGCTGATCGCCGTCCAGGGTGCTGCCGGCCACGATCACCTTGGCGCAGCGGCGGGCCAGATCGAGATAGGCCTCCTCGCCGGTGCGGCGCGCCATCAGCAGCGCATACTCCCCGACCCCCGCATCGCCGCAGCATTGGCCGTGGTTGTTCCACAATCCCTTAGAGCGCGTTTCCGGCGCGCCCAGGCTGAGCAGGCCGCGCGTCAGGGCCTTGGCTTCCTCCAGCCACTGGGCCTCGCCGGTGATGGCGTAGAGTTCCAGGAACAGCCGCCCGGTGCCCGCCGGGCCATGGCAGGCGCCCAGATAGAAGATCGGCTTGCGCGCCTCTTCGGTGTGGCAGACCAGCCGGCCGTCGCCGACCGAGGTGGCGCGGCTGAGCACGTAACGCGCCGCCTCCTTGGCCGCGGTCAGATAGCGCTCGTCCTCGGTGGCCTTGTAGAGCTCGGCCATGAAATAGCCGACGCCCGCGCCGCCATGGGCGAAGTTGGGGGCGGTGAACGCGAACGGCATGTCCGACATCAGCCGCCAGCGCGTGCCGTCCGGATCGGCCTCGCCGACCTCCAGCAGCCGCTCGCCGACCGCCACCGCCCAGCCCAGAGCCTCGGGGTGCAGATCGTTGCGATGGCCATAGAGCATGGCCAGGCCCGCGCCCGCCGCGCCGACCGACTGGTCGTAGATTTCGCGCTCGCCCTTGAAGCCGGTGATTTCCGAGAACGGCGCGGGCTCGATCCAGCCGATGCCGGCGCCCAGCGGCGTGGCCTGATCGCGCATCCGTTGCAGGCAGGTCCCGGCCAGGGCGCGGAAATCCTCGCGGCCGCTCACCCGGGCCAGCTCGCTCATGGCGAAGGCGTAGCCCGGCCAGGTGCTGACCGGCAGATCACCAACGCGAGCCAGGTGAGCGGCGACCTCTTCGCCGGCGGCGACCGCCTGGGCCAGCACCTCGGCCGATCCATGCGCCGCGTGAAGTTCCAGCAGCAGCAGAATGATGCCTGAAGAGCCACGATAGAGGTCGTAGTTCGAGGCCGGCGCATCATCGGCGCAACGCCACTTGGCGCGGCCTTCCAGCCGCTGGGCGTCGATGAAGTTCACCGCTTCCAGCGCGGCCTGCATGTAGTCGCCCATCCGGCGTCCTCCCACTCTTATCGTTGGCTTCGGTGTGGGCTTGAGGAACACTGTCTGTCAACGCACCCCACGGGTGGCCTGGTCGCAACGGCGTGCTAGATCGATGACTATGAAGCGCGAAGAAAAGCCCCAGGTCGTCGACCTGAACGAGCGCCGCAAGGCCATCCAGGCGCGCGAGGCCGCGGCCCGCGCCGCGCAGGCCAAGGCGGCGCGCGCCGCCAAGACCGGCGGGTCGGTGCTGGGCGGGCGCAAACATGCCGGCGCGATCCTGCTGATCCTGGCGCTGGTGCTGATGGCGATCTACGTCCTGCCGCGTTTTCTCTAAGCGCAGGTGTCACACCGGGGCCGGCTGCTCCGTCCTGTTGTCAAAGCCGCACGTCGGCGACGCCGCAACAAGGACCTCCCCCATGTCTGCCCGCCTGAACCCCTTCGCCGCCGCCCCTGAAATGATCGCGGCCATGACCGCGTTCGAGACCGCCGTGGTCTCCTCGGGCCTTGAGCACAGCCTGATCGAACTGGTGAAGACCCGCGCCTCGCAGATCAACGGCTGCGCCTTCTGCCTGCACATGCACACCCGCGACGCGCGCGCGTCGGGCGAGAGCGAAGAGCGCCTGCACCTGCTGGCCGCCTGGTGGGAATCCTCGCTGTTCACGCCGCGCGAGAAGGCGGCCCTGACCTGGACCGAGTCCCTGACCCTGATCGCCCAGACCCGTGCGCCGGACGCCGACTACGCCGTGATGCGCGAAGAGTTCAACGAGGCCGAGGCCGTGAGGCTGACCATGCTGATCGGCGCGATCAATGTCTGGAACCGCCTGGCCGTCGGCTTCCGCTCGCAGCACCCGCGCAAGTGGTCGGCTGAGAAGGCGGCTTAAGGGCCGCATCTCCACGCTCGTCATCCTCCGGTCAGCCGCAGGCTGATCCGGAGGATGACGAAACCGGTTAGGCCGCGAGCCGTTCGGCCTCAGCCTGATCAATCCGGGCCTTGGCCATTTCGTTGGCGACCTCGTGGGTCGGACGGGCCTCGGCCACCGCGCGGTCGAGGACCTCCTCCAGCGTCGCGGTCAGGCGGTCGAGCTTGGCCGCCACCCAGGCGGCGTCGAAGGCTTCGTCGCGCTCCAGCGCCCGGATCTCTCCAGCTACATTGATGATGCCGCCGCCGTTGATCACGTAGTCGGGGGCGTAGAGCATGCCGCGCTCGAACACCTGGCGGCCGATCTCAGGGTCGGCGAGCTGGTTGTTGGCGCCGCCGGCGATGACCTTGGCCCTTAGCTTCGGCAGGGTCGTGGCGTTGATCGCCCCGCCCAGGGCGCACGGCGCGAAGACATCGGCCTCGACATCGAAGATCGCGCCGGGCGCCACGATCTGCGCGCCGGTCCGGGCGGCGATCTGCGCCAGGGCCGCTTCATTGACGTCGGTGATGATCAGCTTGGCGCCGGCCGCATGCAGCTTCTCGGCCAGGTAGGCGCCGACATGGCCGACGCCCTGGATGGCCACGGTGACCCCGTCCAGGTCGCGGTTCAGGGCGCGCCGCACCGCCAGCCGCACGCCGCGGAACACGCCCTCGGCGGTCACCGGGCTGGGATCGCCGGAGGCGGCCGCATGGCCCTCGAGGCCGGCGACGAAACGGGTCTGCTTGCGGGCGCTCATCAGGTCGGCGGGCGAGACCCCGACGTCCTCGGCGGTCCAATAGCTGCCGCTCAGGGTGTCGACCGCGCGGCCGAACGCCTCGAACAGGGCCGGAGTCTTCATGGTCCGGCTGTCGCCGATGATCACGGCCTTGCCGCCGCCCAGCTCCAGGTCGGCCATGGCGTTCTTGTAGGACATGGCGCGCGAGAGCCGCAGCGCGTCCTCCAGCGCCGCGTCGGCGCTGACATAGGGCCACATGCGGCAGCCCCCAGCGGCCGGGCCGCGCGCCGTGGAGTGCACGGCGATGATTGTCTTGAGGCCGGTTTTCTCGTCGAAGAACGAATGGACGCCTTCGTGGCCTTCGAAAGCGGGGGAATCGAACAAGGTCATACCGCACTCGCCGCGAGACATTGGAAGAGATTGCCCTTGCCTCTACGCCCCTGCCAGCGGGTTCACAAGCCTACTTGAGCCTTGACCCGGCCCTCCGCTTCGATGAGCGCGTTGGGCAAGGTCGGCGAGCCGGGGATGGTCGGCGCGCCCGATGGCAGCGGGGCCTGTGGGTCGCGAATGAAGGACAGCAGATCGGCCCAGACCACCGGCCCCTGATGGTCGCGGGTCATCAAGTGCCAGCCCTTGGCGTAGTAGGCCGAGCGGTCCGTGGCCTTCAGCTTCGCGGCGGCTTCGAAGGACGGCTCCTCGGGGATGATCTCGTCATTGGCGCCGTAGATGTAGAGGGTCGGGACCTTGATCCCTCCAGCGGCCCCCCAGGCCCGCTCCATCATCGCCACCAGGCCGTAGAGGGTGTCGGAGCGCGCGCCCCAGACCATCAGCGGGTCGCGGCCCATGGCGATCAGCTCGTCGCGGTTGTCGGTCGGCTTCACGCGCCGGGTCAGCCAGCGCGGCGGCTCATAGACCTTGCCCGCCGTGAACCGGGCGGCCAGCCACAGCATGGTCTTGTACGGCAGCGGCTGGTTCGACCAGCCCCAGACGGCCGGCGCCATCAGGATCAAGCGGTCGGCGGCGGGCGGACGGTCGGAGGCGAAGGCCTCGATGGCAACCGCCCCGCCCATGCTCTCGCCGGCCACGATCACCGGCACGCCGGGATGCTGGTTTCGGACCACGGCGGTGATGGCGCGCAGGTCCTCGACCATCAAGTCGTCGCCGCCCCAGATGCCGCGATTGGGCGAGCGTCCGAAGCCCCGCTGGTCGAAGGCGTAGGTGGTGACGCCGTTCTGCGCCCAATAGGGCGCGGCCAGGTGAAAGGCGTTGGCGTAGTCGTTCATGCCGTGCAGGGCGACCACGACGGCCTTGGGCTCGCCCTGCGCCTCCCAGCGGCTCAGGCCAAGCCGGGTTCCGTCGAAGGAGACGAAGACGTCGCGCTCCAGGCGCGGCCCCTGAAAGCCCATGGGCGGAGCGCCGGCCTGCTGGATCATCAGCGGCGTACAGGCGCTGAGCATCATTGCGGCGGATATGGCGGCGAGACGTTTCACGACGCGAGGATCTCCAGGACCCGTTGACGAAGATAAGGCGTAACCTCTTCCTCGAACCACGGGTTGCGCTTCAACCAGCCGGTATTGCGCCATGACGGGTGCGGCATGGGCAGAACCGCCGGAGCATAGTCGCGCCAGGCCCGAACGGTATCGGTCATGTTGCCGCCCATCGCATCGCCCAGCGCCCAGCTTTGCGCATAGCCGCCGACCAGCAGGGTCAGCTCCACCTTCGGCAACCGGGCCAGCAACGGCGCGCGCCAGAGTTCGGCGCAGCGCGGTGGAGGCGGATAGTCTCCCCCCTTGGGATTGGTGCCAGGAAAGCAGAACGCCATGGCCGCCACCCCGATCTCGGGCCGGCCGTAGAAGGTCTGCGCGTCGACGCCCATCCAGGCGCGAAGGCGATCGCCGGAGGGATCGGTGAACGGCAGGCCGCTCTCATGCACCCGCCGGCCGGGGGCCTGGCCGCAGATCAGCAGCCGGGTCTGCGCACTGACCATGGTCACCGGGCGCGGCTCATGGGCCAGCTCGCCCGCGCAGGCTCGGCAGGCGGAGATATCGGCGAGAAGGGCCTCCAGGCTCATCACGCCGATATAGGGACTGCGTCCTAGCTCGCCACCTCCGGCGAGGGCGCGATGTTCTCGCCCTCGAGCGGCATCCGCAGGCGATAGACGCCCTTGAACTTCTCCGGATCTGCGGGCTTGCCGTGCCGGGTGATGACGATCTTGCCCTGACGGGCCAGGCCGCGAGCGGTCGCCCGCACGTGGCCGGTCAGGCGCCGCCAGCCGTCGGGATCGGCGGCGCGCGCCACTTCTTCGGACGAAGCCGATTTCCCGGCCGGGAGCTTGCCCAGGACCTCTAGGATCACGGCTTCCATATCGACGCTCATCAGCCGCCTCGTTTCATGGTTTCGCGGGCGATGACCACCTGCTGGATCTGACTGGTGCCCTCATAGATCCGGAAGATGCGTACGTCTCGATAGAACCGCTCGATACCGTGGTCGGCGACATAGCCCGCGCCGCCGAAGATCTGCACCGCCCGGTCGGCGACCCGGCCGACCATCTCGGAGGCGAAGTACTTGGAGGCCGCGGCCTCCAAGGTCACGCTGTGGCCGGCGTCACGCTTGCGGGCGCTCTCCATGGTCATGGCCTTGGCGACCAGGGCCTCGGTCTTGCTGTCGGCGATCATCCCCTGGATCAGCTGGAAGTTCGAGATCGCCTGGCCGAACTGCTTGCGCTCGGAGGCGTAGGCCACGCAGTCGGCCAGCAGCCGCTCGGCCACGCCGATGCAGATCGCCGAGATGTGCAGGCGGCCGCGATCGAGCACCTGCATGGCGACCTTGAAGCCCTCGCCCTCATTGCCCAGGCGGTTTTCGACCGGCACCCGGACATTGTCGAAGATCACGTCGCAGATGTGCGCGCCCTGCTGGCCCATCTTCTTCTCGGGCTTGCCGACCGACAGGCCAGGCAGGTTCCGCTCGACCAGGAAGGCGCTGACCCCGCCGCCGCCCGGCTTGGACGCGTCGCTGCGGGCCATGACCGTGAACAGGTCGGCCTTGTTGGCGTTGGTGATGAAGCGCTTGGTGCCGTTCAGGACATAGAAATCCCCGTCGCGAACCGCGCTGGTCTGGACGGCGGCGCTGTCGGAGCCGGCCTCCGGCTCGGTCAGGGCGAAGGAGGTGATGATCTCGCCCGAGGCGACGCCCGGCAGGTACTTGGCCTTCTGGGCGTCGGTGCCGAACATCACCAGCCCCTGGCTGCCGATACCGACATTGGTGCCGAAGGCCGAGCGGAAGGCCGGGCTGGTGCGGCCCAGCTCCACGCCCACCAGGCACTCGTCCTCCATCGACAGGTCGAGCCCGCCGTATTCCTCGGGGATCGACAGGCCGAACAGCCCGAGGGCCTTCATCTCCTCGATCACCTCGGCCGGGATCGCGTCGTCCTCGGAGACCTTGGCCTCCAACGGACGCAGACGTTCGGTGACGAACCGGCGGACCGTGTCGATCAGCTGCTCGCGGGTTTCGAGGTCGAGGGCCATGGCTTTAAGTCTCGGCTATTGGCAGGTGAATTTGTCGGCCGGGGTTTCGGCGAACTTGGAAAGGGTGACGCTGACGATCGGATCGGGCCAGGCCTCGTGGGTCGCGCCGCCGGCCGGAACCGTGCAGATCGTGGCCAGCCGCTTCATCAGCTTGCCCTGGCGCACGGCGGTGATCTCGATCTCATAGGCGACGGGACGGGCCAGGCCGTTCCAGACCTTCATGATCGACTGGCGCTTCTCGGGCGAGGAATCCAGCGCGAAGGCGAGCTTGCCGGCGCCCGGCCCCTTATAGGTCTCGCCCTTGCCGTCGGCGGTCGCCAGGCCGATGCGCCCGGCGTCGACCCCGTTCATGACCGGCTTGCCCGCCGCGTCCAGATGGAAGATCGCTCGCTGGCCCTGCATGACCTGGACCGACGCGCCCTCGACCTTGGTGCGGGGATCCAGGCCCGCGGCCTGAAGCGCCTCGATCAGGTTGCTCGGCGGCTTGGCCGCTGCTGCTGGAGCCGAGGCCGGGGTTTCCGCTTGGGCCGCCGAGGCAAGAGCCGCGGCGAGAGCTGCAATGACGATGATGCGCATATCAGGCCTTAGCCAGGGCGAGCGCCGAGCCCTGCCCGACCCCGACGCACATGGTCGCCAAGGCCCGCTCGCCGCCGCCCTGGTGCAGGGTGCGGGCGGCGGTGAGCGCCAGGCGGGCGCCGGAAGCGCCCAGCGGGTGGCCGATGGCGATGGCGCCGCCGTGGGCGTTCACGTGGGCGGCGTCGTCGGCCAGGCCCCAGGCGCGGGTGCAGGCCAGGGCCTGGGCGGCGAAGGCTTCGTTCAGCTCGATGACGTCGAAGTCGCGCGCGGTGATCCCCAGCCGGGCGGTCAGCTTTTCGACCGCCGGGATCGGCCCCACGCCCATGATCCGCGGCGCGACGCCGCCGGACGCGCCGCCCTCGATACGGGCCAGCGGTTCGAGGCCCAGCTTCTGAACCATCTCGGCCGAGGCCAGCAGCAGGGCCGCGGCGCCGTCATTGACGCCAGACGCGTTGCCCGCCGTGACCGTGCCGCCCTCGCAGACGATCGGCTTCAGGCCTTGCAGGGCCTCCAGCGTGGTGTCGGGGCGCGGATGCTCATCCTGGGCGACGACGATGTCGCCCTTGCGGTCCTTAATGGTCAGGGGCGCGATCTCGCCGTCGAAGAAGCCCTTGGCGCGGGCCGCGCCGACGCGGGCCTGGCTGCGCTGGGCGAAGGCGTCCTGGTCTTCGCGGTTGATCTGATAGTCGTCGGCGACGTTCTCGGCGGTCTCAGGCATGGCGTCGACGCCGTAGGCCTTCTTCATCGCCGGGTTCACGAACCGCCAGCCGATGGTGGTGTCGTATATCTCCGGGCTGCGCGAAAAGGCGGTGTCCGGCTTGGCCATGACGAAGGGCGAGCGGCTCATGCTCTCCACGCCGCCGGCTACGATCAGGTCGGCGTCGCCCGAGGCGATGGCCCGCGCGCCGGCGATCACCGCGTCCAGGCCCGAGGCGCAGAGGCGGTTCACCGTGATGCCCGGAACGCTGGACGGCATGCCCGCCAGCAGCAGCGCCATGCGCGCCACGTTGCGGTTGTCTTCGCCGGCCTGGTTCACGCAGCCATAGATCACCTCGTCCACCCGTTCCCAGTCGAGCTTGGGATAGGCGGCCATCAGGGCCTTCAGCGGATGGGCGGCCAGATCGTCGGCTCGGACCTTGGAAAGCGCGCCGGCGTAGCGGCCGATGGGGCTGCGGAGCCCTCCGCACAGATAGACAGTCCGGCCTTGCATGCTGGTTTCCTACGGCTCCGAACCGGCCCTGCCGGCTCAAGATTCTTTGATTGGACCATTTTCTTCGACGAACCGGCGCCCACTTCGTCGGAAAATGGTCTAGGTCGCTGTGGTGATAAGGCCGGCAAACTAGAGTTTGAGCGCGCGGCGAGCAAACCCTTACGGGGGTCAGGGGAGAGCGAATGGACGGCGGCGAGGAACAGACGGTCGGCGGTTGGAAGCACGAGATCGTCAAGGACGGCGAGTGGGCGGGCTGGACCCTCTACAACAGCGACCCGTTCGAGGACCACGCCGGGCCCTTCTACTTCAAGCTGGATGACGCCGGCCGCCCGGTCTGCGCCATGCGCGCGCAGAAGCACCACATGAACGGCGGCGGCTTCATGCACGGCGGCGCGATCATGACCTTCGCCGACTACTGCCTGTTCGTGATCGCGCGCGACGTCCTGCAAGACAGCCGCAGCGTGACCGCCACCTTCAACGGCGAGTTCGTCGGCGCGGTGGCGGAAGGTTCGCTGGTCGAATGCCGCGGCGAGGTGGTCAAGGCCGGCCGCAGCATGGTCTTCGTGCGCGGCCTGATCACCACCGGCGACGAGCCGGTGATGAACTTCTCCGCCGTCATCAAGAAGACCCGCCCGAGGGACGCGTCATGAGAAAGCTGGACACCGACAGCCTGAAGCAGATCGCCCCAGGCGCAGCCCTGGTGCTGTTCGCTGGGCCCGTCTTCCTGTTCATGGCGATGGACATCATCCTGTTCCTGGCCATGAGCCGGTCGCGCGGCTCGACCGCGTCGACGCAGATCTTCGACCTGTCGATGGAGATCGTGCTCTGCCTGTTCGCGGGTCTGCTGACCGCCTTCGGCGCCCGCAAGATCTGGCGGGAAGTGCGGAAGAAGTAGGTGCCGGGTCTCGTCCCGCTGACGAAGAGCGACATCGCCGAGGTCATGCGCATCGAGCGCCTGCCCGGCTATGACGCCTTCATCCACAGTTGGACGGCGGAGGCCCACGCCGCCGAGATGAGTTCGCCCGACGCCCGCTATCTGGGCCACCGGGCGAGCGGCGGTCTCGCGGGCTTCACGATCCTGCAGAAATTTCGCGAGCCGACCGTCAGATTGCGCCGGATCGCCGTGGCCGCGCCCGGTCAGGGCGCCGGAGCGGCCCTGCTGCGCGACCTGGCCGACTGGCTGTTCGAGACCAGCCAGGCGCAGGCGCTGGACCTGCACGTCGTCACCGAGAACCACCGCGCCCGCCACGTCTATCAGCGTGAAGGCTTCGTCCCGGGCGGCGGCGCGCCGCCTGGCGAAGGCATGATCCTGACCCGCGCGGCCTGGGCCGCCCTGCCGAGAAGACACCACCCATGAGCTACATCCTCTCGGCCCTCGACCTGTCCCCGGTCAGCGGCGACGGCACCCAGGCGCAAGGCGTGCGCGACACCATCGAGGTCGCCAAGGCCGCCGAGCGGCTGGGCTATCACCGCTTCTGGGTGGCCGAGCACCACAATGTCGGCACCCTGTCCTCGCCGGCGCCCGAGATCCTGATCGCGGCCCTGACCCAGGTGACCAGCACCATCCGCCTGGGCTCGGGCGGGGTCATGCTGGTGAACTACAGCCCCCTGAAGGTGGCCGAGGTGTTCATGGAGCTGGAGGCCTTGGCCCCCGGCCGGATCGACCTTGGCGTCGGGCGAGCGCTTGGGACTGACGGCCGCACCGGCGCGGCCCTGCGTTCGGCCATGTCGGACGCCTTCCCGCACTATTTCGCGCTGCTGAACGCCTGGCTGCTGGACGCCTCCGGGACCGAGCCGATCACCGCCGCCCATCCGGCCCACGACATCCACGCCAATCCGGCGGGCCCCTCGCACCCCGATCTCTTCATGCTGTGCTCATCGCCGGAGAGCGCGCAGTTCGCGGGCGGCGCCGGGGTCGGCATGGTGTTCGCCGAGTTCATCGCCCGCGCCGAGGGCGGGCCGTCGGTGGCGGCCTATCGCCAGGCCTTCGAACCCTCGGTGTTCCGTGACAAGCCGTCGGCCGGGGTGGCGACCATCGCCCTGGCCGCCGAGACCGCGCAGGAGGCCGAACGACTGGCCGCGCCGATGCGTGCCGGAAACCTGGCGACGCTGGACGGTGAGCGGCGTCGGTTCCGCTCGATCCCCGAAGCGCAGGAATATCTCGCCGAGCGCGCCGGCGATCCGCGCATGGCCGGGGTCATGGCGCGCGCCATCGTCGGCGACCCGGCCAGCGTCAAGGCGCGGCTGGACGAGAAGGCCCGCGCCACCGGCGCGGACGAACTCTTCGTCATGGCGGTCGGCCCGACCTTGGAAACCCGGATCCGCTCGCTGGAGCTGATCAAGGGCGCCTAGGGCTGGGCGAAGGCCGTTCGCGCCACCACGGTCTTGCCGGCCTCATAGATCGCCTGGCCGTCTTTGATCGTGGTGATCACGGCGATGTCCTTGATCTTGGCCGGATCGATGCTCAGCGGATTGGCGCCCAGCACCACGAGATCAGCCTTCTTGCCGACCGTGATCGAACCACGGCTCGCCTCGTCGAAATGCTGCCAGGCGGGCCAGATGGTCACCGCGCGCAGGGCGTCCATCGGCGAGATCCGCTGATCGGCGCCGAGAACCTGACCGCTGCGGGTCGTGCGGTTCACCGCGCTCCACAGGACGTGCATCGGCGCGGGCGGCACCACCGGGGCGTCGGTGTGCAGGCTGAAATGGAGCCCCGCCTTCAGGGCCGCGGCGGTCGGACTGATGAAGGCGGCGCGATCGGCGCCCAGGGTCTCATCCCGGTGCCAGTCGCCCCAATAGAAGGTGTGCTCGGCGAAGAAGGACGGGAACAGCCCCAGACGCTTGTAGGCCGCCAGTTGATCGGGGCGGGTCACCTGCGAGTGGATCACCACCGGCCGCGTCGCCGCAAAGCCGGGATGGGCCGCCTCGGCCTTCTCGACCGCCTTGATCAGCATGTCGATGCAGGCGTCGCCGTTGCAGTGGGTCTGCACCTGCCAGCCGAGGCCTGCGAACTTGTCGTACCAGCCGTCCAGCTCGGCCTGCGGCATGATCGGATAGCCGCGATAGTCAGCCGCCGCGCCGTGGGGCGGATGGAAGTAGGGCTTGTCGAGATAGGCGGTCTTGCCCTGCGGCGAGCCGTCTTCGGTGATCTTCACCCCGGCGAACTTCAGACGGTTCTCATAGGGACCGCCGATCTTGATGCCGCGGCTGGCGACCATCTTCTCGACCAGGGTCCACTTCGGATAGGCCGCGATATCGATCTTCAACCGCTTGTCGGCCTGGGCCTTGAGCAGTAGCTCGAGGGTGGCCGGGCTGGCCGTCTGGCCGTCCTGGGCGGTGGTGTAGCCAAGGCTGGCGTAGAAGGTCTGGATCTCGTCCAAGCTCTTGGCGGCGGCCTCCGGCGTCGTCGGCGTCATGGCGCTGAACACCGCGAACACCGCCTGTTCCTCCAGTAGGCCCGTCGGCTCGCCGGCCGCGTCCCGCGCGATCACCCCGCCAGGCGGGTTCGGCGCGCCCTTGACGAAGCCCAGCTGCTTCATCGCCGGACTGTTGCAGACCGCCAGGTGCCCCGAGACGTGGAAGACGCAGACCGACCGGGTCGCGGAGACCGCGTCGAGCTCAGCGCCGGTGGGATGGCGACGCTCGACCAGCAGCGAGTCGTCGTAGCCCGTGCCCAGCAGCAGGCCGTCGCCCGGCTTGGCCAAGGCTGCGCGCATCGCGGCCTGCAGCCCGGCGATGTCATGCACCGTGCCGACCGGCGGCGGGGACAGGTCAGCCAGGTTCCACCCCATCACCGCATCGGCGATGTGGCTGTGACCGTCGACGAAGCCCGGCACCATGGTCTTGCCGGCCAGGTCGACCACGCGGGTCGCCGGGCCTTTCAGGGCCTTGATCTGCGCGTCGGACCCGACGGCGAGGATCTTGCCGTCCCTGACCGCGACCGCCTGAGCCTTGGGATGGGCGTCGTCCACCGTGATCACCACGCCATGGACATAGACGGTGTCGGCCGGAAGCGCGGCGGGCGCCAGCGCGGCGAGGCCCGCGAATGCAGCAACGATAGAGGCGATCATGGCGGGTTCCTTACGGCCTCAGGGGACGATCCTGGCCTCGATACGGGTGACCCCGTAAACGCTGCGCCAAGCCTTTTTGTCCCCTGACGAGGCGATGCGCCAGGGCGTTTCCTTGGCCGGCAGCACGGCGCCGTCGACATGGTCGGCGAGGATCACGGTGTCGGAATGGAAATCGCGATCCAGTTCGGCCAGCGAATAGACCGCCTTGAACCCATCGGCTCCCGAAACGACGACATAGGCCCGCAGCGGGTCGCCATGCAGTTTCGCGCCCACCGGCATGCCGCCGGCGCGCAGGACGTAGGACAGGATCGGGCCTTCGTAGGTCTTGGCGCCGACCTGCACCGACGCCCTGGGCAGGGAGGTCAGATCAGCCCCAGTCAGCAGCTTGGCCGCGCCGTCCGGCGACACGATGGTCAGGTCGGCGGCGAAGGCGGCGGCCGGCGCCAGGACGGCGGCGAGAACGAGCGCAGCAAGTTTCACATCGCCGCCTTGGCCGCCGGCCGCTCGCGCATGGCCTGGGCCCAGCGGTGGACGTTCTTCAGGTCTTCGGGAATGGCCAGCTTGATCATCCGCGTGAAGTCCAGGCCGATGAACCCGACGATATCGGCGATGGTCAGGCGGCCCGCGGCCAGCCACTCGGCTTCGGCCAGCCGGCGATCCAGCACCTTCAAGGCGCGCAGGCCCGCCTCCTTGTTGTACTCGGCGATGGCCGGGTTCTGGGTCTCCAGCGCCGCCAGCGCCGGGTGGGTATGGCGCACCCCCAGCATGAACGGGGTGGCGACCATCATCTCGGCCCGGCGCGTCCACATCTCGATGACCGCGGTCTCTTCCGGGGTGCGCCCGAAGAGGTTGGGCTCGGGGTAGCGCGCCTCCAGATAGCGGCAGATGGCGATGGATTCGGTGATGGTGGTCCCGTCGTCCATCTCCAGAGCCGGCACGTTGGGCAGCCCGGCCTTGGCCAGGTACTCCGGCTGCTTGTGGGCGCCCTGGATCAGGTTCAACGAGACGATCTCGACGTCCTCGATGCCCTTCTCGGCCATGAACCAGCGGACGCGGCGCGGATTGGGCGCCAGGGACGTATCGTAGAGCTTCATGCCTACCTCCGGGCGGCTGTGGCCGCCGTTCTGATACTATTGCCCGAACAGTTCGTGCGGCATGGCCCCGACCAGCGCCGCGGTCATGCAGGTGGCCAGGAAGCCGGCGATCAGCGCCTTCCACACCATACCGATGATCTCGCCGCGCCGCTCAGGCATCAGCACGCCGATCCCCGACACGGTTATCCCGACTGACCCGACGTTAGCGAAGCCGCATAGCGCGTAGGTCAGGATCATCCGGGTGCGCTCGCTCATCTCGGCGGCAGGCACCGCGCCCAGTTGGATGAAGGCGATGAACTCGGTCAGCATCAGCTTCACGCCCAGCATGTGGCCGGCCTTGAGCGCCTCGTTCCAGTGGATGCCCATGGCCCAGGCGAGCGGCGCGAAGACCACGCTCAGCATGCGCTCGATGGTCAGCGGCTCGCCATAGACCGGCGGGAACACCGACAGCAGGCCGTTGCCGATGGCCACGAAGGCCACGAAGACGATCAGGATGGCCGAGATGTTCAGCACCACCGTCAGGCCGTCCATCGTGCCCTTGCTGATGGCGTCGATGGCGCTGTCGTACTTCAGCAGCGAGCCGTAGTCGGCGTAGAGGCCGCCCTGCCCTTCCTTCTCAGGCACCATGATCCGCGCCAGCAGCACCCCGGCCGGGGCCGAGATGATCGAGGCCACCAGCACGTGGGCCGCGGCGTTGGGCAGCACCGCCTTCAGGATCGTGGCGTAGGCGACCATGGTCGAGCCGGCCACTGTCGCCAGGCCGACCACGATCATCAGGAACAGCTCCGAGCGGGTCAGCTTGTCCAGATAGGCGCGGATGACGATCGGGCTCTCGATCATCCCCAGGAAGATGTTCACCGCCACCGCCAAGGCCGAGGCGCCGCCCAGGCCCATGGTCTTTTGAAACAGCAGGCCGAACCCCCGGATGATCCACTTCAGGATCCCCCAGTGCCAAAGCAGGGCCGAGAGCGCCGAGATCACCAGAATCAGCGGCAGCACCTGGAAGGCGAAGACGAACAGCGCCCCGGAATTGGTCACCTGATAGGGCTGGGCGCCGCCGGCCATGTAGCCGAACACGAACTGGGTGCCGGTGGCGGTCGCGGCCGCCAGGCCGTCGACGCCGCGATTGATGGTCTCGATCACGCCCTGCGCGCCCGGCAGGCCGAACAGCAGCAGGATCAGGCCGATCTGGACGGCGAGCGAGCCCAGCACCAGCCGCCAGGGAAACACCCTTCTGTTTTCGGAGAGCGCCCAACAGACGGCGATCACGAAAGCCAGGCCGACAAGGCTCTGGGCGTTCTCAGGACGAAACATGAATGGCCCCTGCCGCACGGGACTCGCGCAGCCCTATTCCGCCGCAATTGACTACGGACGCCTAGTCCAGCGCAAGCCGACGCGGCGCCGCGCCGATTTCATGCCCTTGACGGACATGAGGATCAGCCTATTTAATTGTGCACAATTGAATTGGAGAAAATTGAATGACCGCTCTCTACGCCACCCAAGCCCGCGCCGTCGGCGGCCGCGCCGGCCATGTCGAAACCCAGGACGGCCTGCTCAGCCTCGACCTCGCCCTGCCTCGCGAGATGGGCGGCAAGGGCGGTGGCACCAACCCTGAGCAGCTGTTCGCCGCCGGCTACGCCGCCTGTTTCGAGAACGCGGTCCGCTACATCGCCGGCCAGCAGAAGATCCCGCTGACGGGCGCGGCCGTCACCGCCACCGTCGAACTTCACCCTCGCGCCGAGGGCGGTTTCAAGCTGGGCGTGGCGCTGGACGCCGAGACCCAAGGCCTGGACCAAGCCGCGGCCGAGGCCCTGGTCGCCGCCGCCCACCAGGTCTGCCCCTACTCGAACGCCATTCGCGGCAATGTCGATGTTGCGATATCCGTACGGGCAGGATGATCACGAAGACCAAAACCAAGACTCAGTCGCCGGCCGTTCCCACGGTCGGTGATCGTCTGCGCCTCGATAACCAGCTCTGCTTCGCGCTCTATGCCGCGAGCGGGCTGGTGACCCGCGCCTACCGCCCGCTGCTGGAGCCGCTGGGCCTCACCTATCCGCAGTACCTGGTCATGCTGGCGCTGTGGGAGCAGGCGCCGCGCACGGTCAAAGCGCTGGGCCAGGCGCTGGAGCTCGATTCCGGCACCCTGACCCCGTTGCTGAAACGGCTGGAGAGCGCCGGGTTCGTCACCCGCACCCGCGACGTCCAGGACGAGCGGCGCGTGCAGATCGCCCTGACGCAGGCCGGCGAGGCCTTGCGCGAAAAGGCGGCCGAGGTGCCGGTGGCCCTGGCCTGCCAGCTTCAGTTGCCGCTCGACGAGATCGCCAACCTGCGGACCACGTTGCAGGACCTGGCGCGGAAGATGAAAGCGGCGGACTAACTCGCGCCCAGCCGCATCAGCACTTCGCGCGGGATCGCATAGTGCGCGATGGCCGGCCGCTGATCGCGGACGCCGCAGGCTTCACGCTGAATGAAATAGTACCAGACCGCCGTCGCCGCCTCTTTCAGGATCGGCGGGCGCAGGGCCAGATCGGCGCCCGAGGCGTCGAATTCGCGCAGCGCGGCCAGGGCCTTTTCGATGCGCTGAGCCGCCGCGCCGAGCGCCGCGCTACGTTCCTGCTGGATCTCGAGATCGAGGACGCTGGCGCCGGTCTGGAACGGCGCCCGATGGCCCTGGGGCATGCGGAGGCTGGACATGGGGCGAGTATGCCGCGGCCGGTTCCAGACGCAAGCGGGCCAGCCCCCTCGCCCGCTCGTCATGGCCGGGCTTGTCCCGGCCATCCATAGCCTCCGAGGTTCCCCTGAGAGCATCGTGTCTATGGACCCCCGGCCTTCCGCTTCGCTCCGGCCGGGGATGACGAATAGTGTTGGGGCTACTTCCCCGTCAGTTCCTTCACCAACGCCGTCTGGCCATAGACCTTCGACAGCGCCTCGGTCGCCGCCGAGGTGGCCACGACCACCGTGCGGTTAATCGATCCGTCATAGCCGAAGGCGCCGCCCAGCGAGTGGATGTTGCCGTCGAAGGCCGCGCCCAGGACTTCGCCCTTGGCGTTGACCACCGGCGAGCCCGAATTGCCGCCGATGATGTCGTTGGTGGTGACAAAGTTATAGACCGTGTCCGGGTTCACCTTGCCCTTGGCCGCGACCCAGCGGGGCGCTAGCTCGTAAGGCTCGGCGCCGGTGGCGCGCTCATAGAGGCCGGCGAAGTTGGTCGTCGCCGGGATGGTGGTCCCGCGATAGGTCCAGCCGGCGACCTTCCCGTAGGAGAGCCGCAGGCTGAAGGTGGCGTCGGGATAGGCCGCGTCGCCATAGGCGGCGAACTTGGCCCGGGCGACGCGCTCGGCGGCGCGGTCGGTCGGCGCGGCGACCTCGGTCTCCCAGGCCTTGCGCACGGCGCGCGCGGCCGGGTCGTTGCGCAGGAACAGGGCGATCATCGGATCGTCCGAGGCCTGGATCGCGGCCAGTCCGCCATCCCACAGCGCCTTGCGCACCGCCGGATCGCCCAGCTTGGAGCCGGCGACGCTACGCTTGGCCAAGCCCTCGGGGCTTTCCTTGCCGAGCAGGGCCTTCACCGCCACGTCGTCGGTGGTGAGGTATTCCCGGGTCTTCGACAGCCAGAAGCCGAGATAGACCTCCTCCAGCGCCGCATCGACCGGCTTGGCGTCCAGCAATTGCTTCTGCACCAGCGGCAGGCGGGCGTCGGCGTATTCCGGCAGGCGATCAGCGGTCGGCTTGGCGCGTTCCTGCGCCGCGCGGACCAGGGTCTCGGCGTAGTCGTAGAGGTTGGAATAGGCCGCGCCGCCTTCGATCTGGCGATAGCGCAGGTAGTTGTTGGCGTAGGCGCTCTGGGCCTTGGCGATCTCACCCCACGGATCGCCGATCTCGGCGGCCAGTTTCGGGTCGGCGGCGATCTTGGATTTCAGCTCGGCTTCCTGGGCGCGCTTGGCGTCCATGAAGGCCTTGTCGTTCAGCGCGAACTGCTGGCCGTAGAAGACCTTGAACGAGTTCTCGACGCCGAACAGCGGGTCGGTGGCGATGCGCTTGTGCTCAGGCGATTCCTCGGAGAACCGCGCCAGCCGGCCGCGAATTTCCGAGCGCTGGAGTTGGCCCACCGGGATGATCAGGTCGCGCAGGGTTTCGAGCTGGGCGATGGTCATCAGGCGGTTGGTCGAGCCGGGGTTGCCGGAGACGAAGGTCGCCTCGCCTTCCTTCGGCGCGCGCGACACCCAGGTCAGGTGCTGGGGTGTGACGGCGGGCTTGCCGTTCTCGTAGAGGCGGATGAAGCCGACATCGAGATTGAAGCGCGGGAAGTTGAAATTGTCCGGGTCGCCGCCGAAGAAGGCCGTCGCGAACTCCGGCGCGAAGACCAGCCGGACGTCGGCGTATTTGCGGTACTTGTAGAGCTTGAACTGACCGCCCCGGTAGAGACTGATCACCTGGCAGCGGACCAGCGGGTCGTCGGCGCAGCCGGCCTGCTCGGCGCTGGCCATGGCGGCGTCACGCGCCTTGACGAAATCCTGCCCGGTCTTGCCGGCGGTGGCGCCCTGGATCTGCTTGGTCAGGTCGGTGATCGAGGCGAGGATCTCGGCCTGCATGCCGGGACATTTCTTCTCCTCCTCGCGGGTGGCGGCGGCGAAACCGTCCTTCACGAAATCGGTCTTGTCCGAGGAGATGTCCTGGACGCACTCGACCACGCAGTGGTGGTTGGTGAACACCAGGCCCGACTTCGACACCAGCGAGGCCGAGCAGCCGGTGGTCAGCCGCACCGAGGCGCCCTGCACCCGGTCCAGCCACTTCTGATCCAGCTTCAGGCCGTACTCGGCGTTGACCTTGGCGGTGGGGAAATTGTCGTAGGTCCACATGCCTTCGTCGGCGAAAACGGGCCCGGCGGAAATCGCGAACGCGGCGGCAAGGCAAAAGCCCGCGCCGAACTTCAATGGGGTCATTCGTCAGCAACCTGATGAGCGCGAGCGCCCGCGGGGCGGCTCGCAGGATGTAACTCAGTAACGCTTGGGAATGAGCGTGACCAGGGCGCGCCCCTGCCGCCTTACCTCGATTTAACTAGGTTCCAGCGCCGGCCAGATCACATGGTTCGGCTGAGGAGGGCCCCATGTCACTGGCTCTAGCGACCCTGATCTACGAATGGCGCCGCTACCTCGCGGCGGTGATCGCGCTCGCCTTCTCGGGCCTGCTGATCCTGGCCCAGGTGGGCATGTTCACCGGCATGATCCAGGCGGCGACCGCCACGATCGACCGCTCGCGCGCCGACCTGATGATCATGCCCGCCAAGTCGGAGAGCCTGATCAATTCTGGCCCCTCCAGCCTGCCTCGCCGCATCGGCCCTCAGCTCTACCTGAACCCCAACGTCGCCGAGGTCGCCAGCTTCGACGGCGGCGGCGGACGCTGGACCAACCAACCCGAGGAAGGCCAGAAGCAGGTCACCACCTTCGTGCAGGTGAACATGGTCGACACCGAGCCGGGCGCTCTCACCCTGCCGGTCGACTATCCCGAGCGCGTGCGCCTGGCGCTGATGGAGCCCAACGCCATCGTCATCGACCGCTCGGCCATGGGCCGGCTGGGCGTGAAGCTGGGCGACAGCGCCACGGTGAACGGCAAGACCGTGCGCATCCGCGCCCTGCTCGACGGCTATCCCGACATCAACCAGGCCTCGATCGTCGTCTCCCGCGATACGCTGCGCCGGCTCGGCATGGCCGAGAAGGGCGAGAAGACCGGTCCGCTGATGGTCCGCGTGAAGAACCCGGCCCAGGCCGAGGCCGTCCGCGACCAGCTCAACGCGCAGGCCAAAGGCGCCTATCGCGCCTGGACCCGCCAGGAACTGGCCAAGGCCAATGAGGGCGCGCTGATGAAGGAACAGATCATCGGCATCTTCCTGGGCTTCTCGGTGTTCCTCGGCTTCCTGATCGGGGTCGGCATCACTTCCCAGACCCTGCGCGGCGCGATCCTCGCCAACATCAAGGAGTTCGCCTCGCTGCGGGCCTTGGGCGTCTCGATGGGCTCGCTGCGCCTGATCGTGCTGGAGCTGTCCTTCTGGGTCGGCGTCGTCGGCCTGGGCGCCACCGCGCTCTTCACCTTCCTGGTCTCGCTGCTGGCCAAGAGCGGCGGCCTGCCCATGGGCTTCCCGTTCACCTGGGTCATGGCGGTCGGCGTCCTGCTGATGGCGATCTCGCTGGCCTCGGGCCTGATGGCGCTGGGCATCCTGAAAAAGAGCCAACCGGCGGACCTGCTGCGATGAATAGCCAAGTCATCACCCCCATCGCCCTGCAGGGCGTGGGCCTGGTCAAACGCTTCAAGACCGGCCGCACCCACATCGAGGTGCTGAAGTCCGTCGACTTCGACTGCCGCCACGGCGAGATGACCATGGTCATGGGGCCGTCAGGCTCGGGCAAGTCGACCCTGATCGCCTCGCTCTCGGGCCTGCTGAAACCCGACGAGGGCCAGGTTACGGCGCTGGGCGAGGACCTCTGGAGCCAGCGCCCCGGCAAGATCGACAAGTTCCGCCTGGATCACTGCGGCTTCATCTTCCAGGGCTTCAACCTGTTCGGCGCCCTGAGCGCCCTGCAGCAGGTGACGACGATCCTGAAGTACAAGGGCTTCAGCCCCAGCGAGGCCAGGGACCGCGCCGCTCACGCCCTGACCGAGGTCGGGCTGGGCGCGCGGCTGGGCCAGCGCCCGGCCGAGCTTTCCGGCGGCGAGAAGCAGCGGGTGGCCATCGCCCGGGCACTGGCCAAGGAGCCGCGCCTGCTGTTCGCCGACGAGCCGACCAGCGCCCTGGACGGCGAGAACGGCCAGATCGTCATCCGGCTTCTGCAACGGGCGGCCAAGGAACATGGGGCGGCCGTGGTCTGCGTGACCCACGACCCGCGGCTGGAAGCCTATGCCGACCGCGTCATCCACATCGAAGACGGCCGCATCCTGGACGACCGGCGCGCGACCACCGCGCATGTCCCGGCGGCCGGCAAACAACACGAGCTCATCGGAGCCTAGAGATGTTCGAGTTCATCAAATCCCACCGCATCAAGATCGCCACCGCCGCGGCCCTCGTGGTGTTGGGCGGCGGCGCCTTCGCGATGGCCAGCCAGGCCAAGGCCAAGAAAGCCGAGGAGGCCAAGATCGCCGCGGCCGCCGCGCCCAAGAGCCCGTTCGTGGCCATCGCCAACGGCAAGGCCGATGTCGAGGGCGGCATGATCCAGGTCGCCGCCCGCCGGGCCGGGATCGTGCGCGAGGTCTATGTCCAGGAAGGCGACAAGGTGGTGAAGGGCCAGATCCTGGCCCGCCAGGAAGATGACGAGCCCAAGCTGTCGGCCGCCCGCGCCGCCGCCGCCGTCGACCAGGCCAAGGCGCAGATCGCCCTACTGCAGGTTCAGCTCTCCACCGCCCAGCGCGAGCACCAGCGGCTTCTGGACCTGGTTTCCACCAACTTCGTCGCCGCCCAGAAGGTCGATCAGGCCGCCGACAAGATCCGCGAGGCCCAGGCCAACCTGCAGGCCCAGCGCGCCAGCATCGCCACCGCCCAGGCCGCCCTGGAGGAGGCCCGCTACAACCTCGAACTGACGATCATCCGCGCGCCCTCGGACGGCCGGATCGCTCGGCGCTACGCCAATCCCGGCTCCGGCGCTTCGACCCTGAACGTCTCCAACATGTTCGATCTGGAGCCGACCGCCCCGCGTATCGTCCGCGCCGAGATCGCCGAGGGCTCCCTGCCCCACGTGGCCATTGGCCAGACCGTGCAGATCGCCCCCGAGTCCGACCCGACCAAGATCTACAACGGCAAGGTGATGCGCCGCGCCGCGGTGTTCGGCGCTCGCAAGCTGCAATCGGACGACCCCACCGAACGCACCGACGACCGCGTCGTCGAGGTGGTGGTCAGCGCCGACACCGCCCCGTTCCTGATCGGCCAGCGCGTGCTGGTGAAGTTCATGCGCGGCGGCGTGCAGACCCTGGCGGCGCGGTAAATCCCCCTCCGTCTCGCCGCTTCGCAGCGATCCACCTCCCCCAGCGGGGGAGGATCTACAGGTCTTCGATGCTCCCCCGCTGGGGGAGCTGGCGGCGAAGCCGACTGAGGGGGACTTGAACCCCGCTTGACGTCACCTCTCCCGCGCCGCACAAACCGCGCGAAATTCAAACCCCTGTTTGATGGGAGACTTCTCATGGCGGACATCCGCTTCGACGGCAAAGTCGCGATCGTCACCGGCGCTGGCGGCGGTCTTGGCCGACAGCACGCCCTTGAGCTGGCCCGTCGCGGCGCCAAGGTCGTGGTCAACGACCTCGGCGGTTCGGTCGATGGTTCGGGCGGTTCCTCGACCGCGGCCGACGCGGTCGTCGCCGAGATCAAGGCGGCCGGCGGCGAGGCCATCTCCAACGGCTCGTCGGTCACCGACGACGCGGGCGTCGCCCTGATGATCAAGCAGGCCATGGACACCTGGGGCCGCATCGACATCCTGATCGCCAACGCCGGCATCCTGCGCGACAAGTCCTTCTCCAAGATGGAGCTGGCCGACTTCGAGTTGGTCCTGAACGTCCACCTCATGGGCACCGTGAAGCCCGTGAAGGCCGTCTGGGAAATCATGCGCGAGCAGAACTACGGCCGCATCGTCGTGACGACCTCGTCGTCGGGCCTCTACGGCAACTTCGGCCAGTCGAACTACGGCGCGGCCAAACTCGGCATCATCGGCTTCATGAACACCATCAAGCTCGAAGGCCAGAAAAACAACATCCACATCAACGCCATCAGCCCGGTGGCCGCGACCCGGATGACCGAGAACCTGATGCCCGCCGAAGTGCTGGAAAAGCTGAAGCCGGAATATGTCACCCCCGGCGTCGTCTACCTGGCCTCTGAAGAAGCCCCGACCGGCGCGATCCTGACCGCCGGCGCCGGCGCCTTCGCCCTGTCGCGCATCTACGAAACCGAGGGCGTCTACCTCGGCGAGGGCGGCCTGTCGGTCGAGGAAGTCCGCGACAACTGGGCCAAGATCTCCGCCTCGGACGGCCAGCAGGCCTATGTCAACGGCGGTGAGCAGAGCGGAAAGTTCTTCCGTAAGCTGCAGGGCGGCTAAGCCTCACACCCAGGACGTGCAAGTTGGCGGGCGGTCGTTCCTCAAGGGAGCGGCCGCCCGTTTTCGTTGCGACGAATTCACTTGCCGCCACCTAGGTTATCGCGCGTAACCTGAGACCGAGACCGGCCCGCCCAGAGGCTCGGATCGATCATGGGAGAATCGCAACCTTGACCCAGGCCCCGCCCGCTGCGCGCGCCCGAGCCCTGCCCCTTTCCACCGCATTCGCCTTCGCCGCCACGAGTCTTCCGATCTCGGCGGTCGCCATCGCGATTTCGGTCTACCTGCCTCGCCACTACGCCAGCCACCTGGGCATCGACCTCGCCTTGATCGGCGCGGCGTTCTTCTTCGTCCGCATGATCGACATTCCGATCGACGGCCTGCTGGGCTGGTCGATGGACAAGACCCGGACCAATTGGGGCCGCTACCGGATCTGGACGATCGTGGGCGCACCGATCCTGATGGCGGGAATCTTCTTTCTGTTCATGCCGCCCGAGGGGGTTGGCCGGACCTATCTGATCGTCTGGTTGCTGATCATGTATCTGGGCAACTCGATCCTCACCCTCTCCCACGTGGCCTGGGCCGCGACGCTCGCGCCGCACTACGACGACCGCTCCCGGCTGTTTGGGATCATGACCGCCATTGGCGTGATCGGCGCGGCCGCCGTGCTGGCGATCCCGATCATCAACGAGGCTCGCGGCGCATCCGACGCCGGCAACGTCGCCACCATGGGCTGGTTCATTTTCGCCCTGACCCCGATCGCCGTGGCGCTGGTCGTCTGGCGCACGCCCGAGAAAATCGCGCCCGAAGTGGCCGGCCACCAGTTCCGCATGCGGGACTATTGGGCGCTGATCGCACGCCCCTCCTTCGCCCGCATCCTGCTCGCCGACCTCTGCCTCTCCCTCGGCCCGGGCTGGATGAGCGCGCTCTACCTGTTCTTCTTCACTGACAGCCGGGGCTTCACCACCGGCCAGGCCAGCATCCTGCTGGCGATCTACATCCTGGCCGGCTTCGTCGGCGCGCCGCTGATGGGGCGCCTGGCGACCAAGATCTCCAAGCACCGCGCGGTGATCGTGGCGACCACCGGCTACTCGCTGGTGCTGGTCTCGCTGATGGCGATCCCCAAGGGCAACATGCTGATCGGCGCCATCCCGATGTTCATGGCCGGTTTCCTGGCCGCGGGCTTCAACGTCCTGACCCGCGCCATGACCGCCGACGTCGCCGACGAGGTGCGCCTGGAACAGGGCCGCGAGCGCGCGGGCCTGCTCTACGCCCTGACCGTGATGACCACCAAGATCGCCGGCGCCTTCTCGATCGGCCTGACCTTCTTCGTGCTGTCGAAGGTCGGCTACATCGCCAAGGAGGGCGTGGCCAATACGCCCGAGGCGATCCACAACCTCGAGCTCGCCTATCTGATCGGTCCTGTGGCCTTCGTCATGCTCGGCGGGGCCTGCATGTTTGGCTACAAGCTGGGCGCTGAGCGGCACGCCGATATCCGCCGGCAGCTCGACGAACGCGACGCCCTCTATGACGAGGCGCCGATCATTGAAGTGGTTTCCGGCGAACCAGCCATTGCGGTCCCACCCCAAGCGAGCAGATAGTACTCAAGACTGGATACCGGCCCGGGACCTCGTCCCGGGCCTTCATTTTTCCAAGCAGCCCGGAACATTTTTCCCGGGGGCCAGACATTTGAGGCGTACATGGCGCATACCGCCACCAGCAGCCAGAGGCTGCCCCTGCCCGTCGTCATGTCCTTTGCGTCGACGGCGCTTCCCATCGCCGCCATCGGACTGGTGATGGCGGTCTATCTTCCCCGCTTCTTCGCCGCCCAACTGGGGTTGTCCCTTGCCGTCGTCGGCGGGGCCTTCACCATCGTGCGGCTGCTCGACATGGCGCTGGACCCCATGCTGGGGATGGCGATGGACCGGACCCGCTCACGGCTCGGCCGCTACCGGCCCTGGTTGATCCTCGGCGCGCCCATCGCCATGGCCGCCTGCTACATGCTGTTCATGGCCAAGCCGGGGATCACCGAGGCCTATCTGATCGGCTGGCTGCTGGTGCTCTATGTCGGGGTCTCGATCCTGACCCTCGCCCAGGCGGCATGGGGCGCATCGCTGGCCACCGACTATCATGACCGCTCGCGGGTCTACGGCGTCATCCAGGCGGTCGGCGTGATCGGCGCGGTGCTGATCCTGCTGCTGCCGTTGGCGCTCGGCCCCAAGGCCGCCGGCGCAGGCGGCGTGCACGCCATGGGCTGGTTCTGCATCATCCTGCTGCCGCTGACGGTGGCGCTGTGCACCTTCGTGACGCCCGAGCGCATCAACCCCGACACCGCCAAGGAAAAGGTGACCCTGGCCGACTACTGGGACCTGGTCCGCCGGCCGGAGATGGCCCGGCTGATCTTCGCCGACCTGTTCATGGCGCTCGGCCCCGGCACCACGGCGGCGCTCTACCTGTTCTTCTTCCACGACGCGCGGGGCTACTCGACCCAGCAGACCGGCGTGCTGCTGGTCTTCTTCATCGCCGCGGGCCTGCTCGGCTCGATGTTCTGGGGATGGCTGGCGCAGAAGATCGGCAAGCACCGGGCGCTGATGGTCTCGGCCGTGGCCTACGCCGCGACCCAGTCGGCCCTGATGCTGATCCCGCCGGCGACCATGGCCTTGGCCATTCCCGGCATGATGTCGGTGGGCTTCGTCTCCTCGGCCTTCATCCTGATCGTGCGGGCGATGGTCGCCGACGTCGCCGACGAGGTGCGGCTGGAGACCGGCAAGGAACGGGTCGGCCTGCTCTACGCCCTGGTCACCACCACCCAGAAGATCGGCACCGCCATCACGGTCGGCGTCAGTTTCATGGTCCTTGACCTGGTCGGCTACAACGCCGCCGAGGGCGCGGTGAACACCCCCGCCGCCATCCACGGCCTGGAGCTCTGCTACGTCTTCGCGCCGGTCGTTTTCGTGTTCTTCGGCGGTGCGGCCTTCATCGGCTGGAAGCTGGACGCCACCCGCCACGCCGAGGTCCGCCGCCAACTCGATGAGCGTGACGCGCTCGCCGCCGAGACCGGCCTGCTGGGCGTGGTGAGCGGCGTCGGCCTGGCGACCGACATGCCGAGATAGGCCGCCCTAGATCCTCCCCCAGCGGGGCAGGGCAATCGCATATGGAAGAACGGATCGTGATCGCCGCTCGCGTCTACCGCAAAACGCGACTTTGGCAGGGCTTAGCGGCTGACAGAGCCTGTTTCCCATAGACTGACTCTATCTGACGAGCGCCCGCCATAGGCGCGTTCCATATGCAATACCCCTGCCCAGCGGGGGGAGGTGACGCGCGTAGGGGGCGGAGGGGGCGGAGGGGGCTCTGCAGCAGGAGTCAAAGTCCCCCTCACCCAGCCGAAGGGGCCGGGAGCTCCCCCAGCGGGGGAGCATCAGCGCGCTCTAGATCATCAGCGCCTTGGCCGCGGCGGCGAAAGCCTTGGCGGCGGGGCTATCGGGCGCCGTGACGACCAGCGGTCGTCCGGCGTCGCAGGCCTCGCGCAGGACCATCTCCAGCGGCACCTCGGCCAGCAGCGGCACGCCCAGGCGTTCGGCTTCCAGCCGGGCCCCGCCGGTTCCGAAGATCGGGATCGGGGCACCGGTGGCCGGATCGGTGAAGAACGCCATATTCTCGATCACGCCCAGGATCGGGGTCGCGGTCTTCTGGAACATCGAGGCCGCGCGGCGGGCGTCGATCAGCGCGATCTCCTGTGGCGTGGAGACGATCACCACCCCGTCGATCTTCATCTTCTGGATCAGGGTCAGCTGGATGTCGCCGGTGCCCGGCGGCAGGTCGACCACCAGCAGGTCCAGCGGTTCGGCTTCCGAGCCCCAGGCGACGTCGTTCATCATCTGACGCACCGCCGAGGAGGCCATCGGTCCACGCCAGATCATCGGCGCGCCCTCATCGACCAGGAAGCCGATGGACATGACCTTCAGGCCCCAGGCCTCCAGCGGCTGGAGCTTGCCATCGACGAAGGCAGGTTGCCCGTCGAGCCCCAACATGCGCGGCGCCGAGGGGCCATAGACGTCGGCGTCCAACAGTCCGACCCGCAGGCCGAGCTGCGCGAACGCCGTCGCCAGATTGACCGAGACGGTGGATTTCCCCACCCCGCCCTTGCCGCTGGCCACCGCGATGACGCGGCGGACATGGGCCGGACGCGCGGCGTCGGCCGGCGGGACCGGAGCGGCCTGGGGGTCCTGGGCCACCCGCGCGCCCTTGCGGACGCGGGTGACGCCCTCGGCCGGCGGCGGGGCCTCATGTTCGGCGGTCAGCACCACCTGAGCCTTGGCGACGCCCGCCACGGCTGACAGCGCCGCCTGGGCCGCATCACGCACCGGGGCGTAAAGCGCGGTCTCCGAACCTGGCACTTCGAGCATGAAACCGGCGCGGCCAGGGCCGATCGTCAGACCACGGACCAGGCCCGCCGCCGCCAATCCCTTGCCGGTCTTCGGGTCCAGAACCCCGTCAAGGGCCGCGAGAACGGTATTTCGGTCGGGGATTGTCGGATCCATCTGGCCCTTTGTCTTGCTTTAACCGGTGTGGGGCCACATATCCGGCTCACAGCGCCGGTTTACAAGCCCAGGCACGGGCCGAACGACGCGGCCGCGCCGAGACGAAAGCAAGACGACGCGACCATGCCTTGGAATGACAATGCGAACCCCGGTCCTTGGGGCGCTCCTCCGCCCAACGACGGGAACGGCGACAAGAAGCCCCCTCCGCGCCGCCCCACGGGCGGCGGTGGCGGCGGTAACGGCCCCCGTGGCCCGCGCCGTCCCGACGGTCCGGAGCTGAACGCGGCCTTCGAACGCCTCCAGCAACAGATCCGCGACTTCTTCGGCGGCCCCGGCGGCGACGGCATCCGTCCCGGCGCGATCGCCGCGGTGGCCGGTGTCGGCTTCGGTCTCTGGGCGCTGTCCGGCGTCTACATCGTGCAGCCGAACGAGCAGGCCGTGGTGACCACCTTCGGCGCCTATTCGCGCTCGGAAGGTCCTGGCATCCGCTATCACCTGCCCGGCCCGCTGGAGCAGGTCGTCAAGGTCCCGGTGACCAGCCTGAACCGCATCGACATCGGCGGCGTCGGCGAGAGCGACGTCCCCGAAGAAAGCCTGATGCTGACCCAGGGCGCCAATATCGTCGACCTGGACTTCAGCGTGACCTGGCGCGTCGCCGACGCGAGCAAGTACGTCTTCACCCTTCGTGATCCCGACCAGGCCGTGCGCGCCGTCGCCGAGAGCGCGATGCGCGAGGTCATCGGACGCACCCAGCTTGAGGACGTGCTGACCCGCGGCCGGGGCCAGGTGCAGAACCAGACCGCCGAACTGATGCAACGCACCCTGGATTCCTGGGGCGCGGGCGTGATCGTGGTCGAGGTCCAGATCCGCAACGTCAATCCGCCGAAGGAGGTCGTCGCGGCCTTCCGCGACGTCGCCACCGCCCAACAGGACAAGGAAAGCGCCGCCAACGAGGCGAACACCTATCGCAACCGGGTGATCAACGAAGCCAAGGGTGACGCGGCTAAGCTGATCCAGTCGGCTCAGGGCTATCGCGAGCAGTCCGTGCGCGAAGCCACCGGCGACGTGTCGCGCTTCGACCAGATCTACAACGAGTACCGCCGCGCCCCAGGCGTGACCAAAGAGCGGCTCTACATCGAGACCATGCAACGCGTGCTCCAGAACTCGAACAAGGTGGTCATCGACGGCAAGGGCGCCAGCGCTCCGATCATCCTGCCGCCTGATGTCTTCCGTCCGCGCACCGGCGCCGCCGTCCGCGCCGAGCCGCAACCCGAAGCCGGCCCATCGCCGGCTCCCAACCCGGGAGCCACCCGATGAACCGCAACTGGACCGTCCTGGGGGTCATCGCCGCTGGCGCATTGATCGTCCTGTCTCAGACCTTCTTCATCGTCGACCAACGCAAGCAGGCGGTGATCGTGCGCCTGGGTGAGCCCGTGCGCGTCATCAACGCCCCGGGCGATCCCGATCCAGGCCTGAAGCTCAAGGTCCCGTTCGTCGAGAACGTGGTCATGTTCGACAAGCGCAGCCTCGCCCTCGAGGCCGCGCAGGAAGAAGTCATCGCCGCCGACCAGGAGCGCCTGGTGGTCGACGCCTTCGTCCGTTACCGGATCTCCGACCCGCTGCAGTACTACCGCACCCTGCGCGACGAGCAGACCGCCAGCGACCGTATCGAACGGCTGGTGAACTCCTCGCTGCGTCAGATCCTGGGTTCGGCGACCAAGGACGAGATCGTCTCCGGCCGCCGCGGCGAGCTGATGATCAAGACCAAGGCCGACGTGGCCGCTCGCGCCCGCTCCTCGCGCCTGGGCATCGACATCATCGACGTGCGGATCAAGCGCGCCGACCTGCCGACCCAGAACCAGGAGTCGGTCTATCGCCGGATGCAGACCAGCCGCCAGCAGGCCGCCGCCGAGCTGCGCGCCCAGGGCGAGCAGGAAAAGCGCGAGATCATCGCGTCGGCTGACAAGGAAGTGGCCATCACCCTGGCCACCGCCCGCCAGGAAGCCGAGACCACCCGAGGCGAGGGCGACGCCCAACGCACCCGGTTGTTCGCCCAGAGCTTCGGCAAGGACCCTGCGTTCGCCGCCTTCTACCGCTCGATGCAGGCCTATGAGGCCTCGCTCGGCCAAGGCGACACGACCATGGTGCTCTCGCCCGACAGCGAGTTCTTCAAGTACTTCGATCGCGGCCCGAACGCTCGCTAGGCATGGGGCCGCAACTCGTACGACCAGACCTCGCGCATATGCCTTCGTTCCTGGAGGCGCTGCGCGAGGGCTATTCCCGCGACACCCTGCGGGCCGAAACGCCGGAATCGATCGCCGAGGTCGCGGCTGATCCCGCGGCCTTCATCGACAACCTGCTCGATCCTCCGACCAGCCTGACGCTCCCGGACGGATCGCAGGGCGCGGCGGTCCCCTCGACCACCCTCTGGTACGTCGATGGCGCGACCTTTCTCGGCGCCCTCTACATCCGCCACCATCTCAACGAAAACCTCGAGAAGGTCGGCGGGCACGTGGGCTACGCGGTCCGCCCCGGCGCCCGTGGCCACGGCTACGCCAGCGCCATGCTGGCGCAGGGCCTGGACTACATCCGCGCCAATCTCCCGCTCCAGCGGGTGTTGCTGACGGTGAACGCGCTCAATCCCGCCTCCATCCGGGTGATCGAAAAGAACGGCGGCCAGCACACCGCCTCGATCCCGCACATCTGGCGACCCGGCGAAACCGCCCTGCATTACTGGATCGCGCTCTAAAGCCGCACCTGACCGGTGGAACCAAGCTCGACCTTGATCGCTTTGGGGCGTGAGCTTTTTTCGTCCGGAGTCCGTCTTGCGCACCCAACAACTTCTCTATGGCGCGGCAGGCGTCGTCATCCTGATCATATTGCTGCTGGTCGGCGTAGGGCTGAGCCGTGGATCGGACGAGGCTCCACGTGCGCGCGGCGGCGGCGAAGGCTTCGTCGGAGCGGTTGAAAAGGGCCAGCAGGGAACCGTGATGATTACGGTGTCCGGCGGCCCGCGCGGCGAGACCCTGCCGATGGGCTCAGGCTTCGTGGTGTCCTCCGACGGACTGGTGGTCACCGCCGACCACGTGACTCGCGGCCTGCCGGTGGTGAGCGTCGTCTTCGCCGACGGCAGCGTGGCGCGGGCCGAACTGATCGGCGCCGACGAGACCGCCGACGTGGCCGTCTACAGCACCACGCCGGGCAAGCCGCTTTCGCCGCTCGTCCTGGCCGACAGCAATCAGGTCAAGGCCGGGCAGCCGGTGGTGTTGATAGGCGCGCCCTACGGCCTAGTCGGCACGGCGACCTCGGGCATCGTCTCGGCGATCAACCGCCAGATCGGCGACTCCAGCAGCAACCGCTTCGCCAACGGCGCGCTGAGCGGCCCGGTGACCGCCTATATCCAGACCGACGCCCCGCTGACGGCGGGCGGCTCCGGCGGGCCGCTGCTGAACGCCGCGGGCCAGGTGATCGGCATGGCCAGCGCCCGTGAGTCCCGCGGCGAACCCGGCGCAGGCCTGGCCTTCGCGATCCCGTCCAATCTCGTGAAGGACGTGGTCGACCAGTACCGGAACCAGCCGTCCGCGGCGCCTGGGCGGCCTGCGCCTAGCGCGAGGCCCTGATCAGCGCCTCGACCTCATGCAGGTCGCCGGCGATGCGCACGCAGAGGTCTTCCATCTCCTGCGTCGGGTCGAGCAGGTCGGGCACCATGATGGTCATCATCCCGGCCGACGAGGCCGCGCGGACGCCGTTGTGGCTGTCCTCCAAGGCCAGGCAGTCCTGCGGCGCCACGCCGAGACGCGCGGCGGCGGTCAGGAACGGATCGGGGTTGGGCTTGCCCAGCACGTAGTCGCCGCGCGCCACGACGGTGTTGAAACGCGGGATGATACCGCTGTGGCCAAGGTGGGACTGGACCGCCCGGTGGCTAGACGAGGTGGCGATGGCGCGCGGCAGGCGCTGCTCGTCTAGGTGATCGAGCAGTTCGATGACCCCGGCCTTCAGGGCCACCCCGGCTGCGCAGATGATGTCGACATGCGCCATCACCCGGTTCTTGAAGTCCTCGACCGGGAAGTCGGGGCCGTAGTGGTCCAGCACCTTCTGGTCGCCGGCCGGTCCCGGCAGTCCGATCATGCTCTGGAACAGGGAGAGCGGCATGTCGTGGCCGTTCTCGGCGGCCACGGCGATCATGGCGTCGCGGTAGACCACCTCGGTGTCGCAGAGCAGTCCGTCCATGTCGAAGACGACGGCGAGGGGCGTGCGGGGCAAACTCATGGCGCGGTCTCTAGCGACCTTGGCCCGCGACAGGAAATCAAACCGAGCTTCAGTCGGTTACGAACTCGGCGGCCCGGTAGCCCTGGAAGTACAGCAGCGCGGTGAGCGAGGCGTGGTCCACCTTGGCGTCGGCCTGGGCCGCCACGATCGGCTTGGCGCGATAGGCTACGCCCAGGCCGGCCGCCTCGATCATGCCAAGGTCGTTGGCGCCGTCGCCGACCGCCAGGGTCTGCGCCAGTTCGACGCCGGCCGTCCGCGCCAGTTCCTTCAGCGAGGCGAGCTTGGCCTCACGCCCCAGGATTGGATCTCCAACCGTGCCGGTCAGGCCCTGGCCGTCGTCGTGCAGGGTGTTGGCGCGGTCGAGATGGAAGCCGGCGGCCTTGGCCACCCGGCTGGTGAAGAAGGTGAAGCCGCCGGAGACCAGGGCGCAGCGCGCGCCGTTCTGCGCCATCGTCCGCACCAAGGTCCGCGCGCCGGGATTGAGCCGGACACGCTCGTCATAGGCCTGCTGAAGCGCGCTCAGCGGCAGGCCCTTGAGCATCGCCACGCGCTCGCGCAGGGCCTCCTCGAAATCCAACTCGCCCTGCATCGCGCGCTCGGTGATCGCCGAGACCTGCTCCTTCACACCGGCGAAATCGGCCAGTTCGTCGATGCACTCACAGCCAATGATGGTGGAGTCCATGTCGGCGATCAGCAGCCGCTTCTTCCGGCCGTTCCAGGGCTGGGCGCAGATATCGATCGGTTGCTGGGCCAGCGCGGCTTCGGCCGCGGCGCGGACCGGGCCGATGGCCTCGGCCTCCACCAGCAGGTCGACGGCGCCGTCGCCAAGGGTGCGGGGCTCCTTGACGCGGGCATGCACGCCTGCGAGCGCTGGCGTTACAAGGGCGACGGCCTGTAGAGCCGCGTCTGAATCGGGACCAACAAGGGTAAGAGCGATCTGCATGGAGCCCCGCATCTGGCTGATCGCCGGGCCGACGGCAAGCGGCAAGTCGGCGCTGGCCCTGCGGCTGGCCCAGGAAATCGGCGCCGAGATCGTCAACGGCGACGCCCTGCAACTCTATGCCGACCTGCGCCTGTTGACCGCCCGCCCGCCCGTGCAGGAAGAGGCCCTGGTCCCTCATCACCTGTTCGGAACGGTCGACGCCGCCGACGGCTGGTCGGTGGGGCGCTGGCAGCGCGCGGCGACGGCGGTGCTGAACGAGATCGCGGCGCGCGGACGCCCGGCGATCGTGGTCGGCGGCACCGGCCTCTATTTCCGCGCCCTCACCCATGGCCTGGCCGACGTGCCGCAGACGCCGGCCGAGGTCCGCGAGGCCTCCGCCGCCGATTTCGACGCCATGGGCGAGGCCGCCTTCCGCGACCGGTTGGCTGAAGTCGATCCCGCCGCCGAGGGCCGGATCTCGCCCGCCGACCGCCAGCGGCTGTCGCGGGCCTGGGAGGTCTATGCCGCCACCGGAACCTCGCTCAGCGATTGGCAGGCGCGCACCGATCCGGCCCTGCCAGCCGGCGGCTGGAACGCCGTGGCCCTGGAGCCGCCCCGCCAGGCCCTCTACGACCGCTGCGACGCCCGGCTTGAAGCCATGGTCGACCAAGGGGCCCTGGACGAGGTCGCCGCACTGGCCGCGCGGGGGCTCGACCCGGCCTTGCCGGCCATGAAGGCGGTCGGTTACCGCGAGCTGGCCGCCTATCTTCAGGGCGAGGCCACCCTGGCCGAGGCCTTGGAGGCCGCCCAGCGCGAGACCCGCCGCTACGCCAAGCGGCAATCGACCTGGCTGCGGGGACAGATGGCCGATTGGCCGCGACTGGACGCCGTCGACCACGAAAGCCAATGGAGGCAGTTTCTTGCTCTGCCCCCCGCCTTGACGGGCTGATCGGGGCATGTCATGAGCGTTGCTGACTTCATTTGGAGAACGCTCGTGCGTGAGCTTCTTGTACTCTCTGGGCGACCTCTCGCGGACTGACCTCGTCGTCAGCCCGTTAAAGGTCGCTTGCCACAGGCCCCATTGAGGGCCTTTTTTATTGCCGAAAACCAAGGCCGCCCGAAATGACCGCCCACCAGACCATCGAAGCCCCCACCACGACCGAGACCCTGACCGGCGCCGAGATCGTGGTCCGCGCCCTTATCGACCAGGGCGTCGAGGTGCTTTTCGGCTATCCCGGCGGGGCGGTCCTGCCGATCTATGACGCCTTGTTCGAAGAGGCGCGGCTGCAGCACGTGCTGGTCCGCCACGAACAAGGCGCGACCCACGCGGCCGAGGGCTACGCCCGCTCGACCGGCAAGCCGGGCGTCGTCCTGGTGACCTCGGGTCCCGGCGCGACCAACGCCATCACCGGCATTGTCGACGCCCTGATGGACTCGATCCCGATGATCGTCTTCACCGGCCAGGTCGCCACCCACCTGATCGGCACCGACGCCTTCCAGGAATGCGACACCATCGGCATCACCCGGCCGATCACCAAGCACAACTACCTGGTCAAGGACGTGGCCGACCTGCCGCGGATCATCCACGAGGCGTTCCACATCGCCACCTCGGGCCGCCCCGGCCCGGTGGTCATCGACATCCCCAAGGACGTGCAGTTCTCCAAGGGCGCCTATCAGGGCCCCAAGGAAGTCGTTCACGCCCACAACTACAATCCGCGCACCAAGGGCGACTCGGCCAAGATCGCCGAGGCCGTGGCGCTGATCGCCGGCGCGCGCCGCCCGATCCTCTACACCGGCGGCGGCGTCATCAACGCCGGCCCCCGCGCCTCCGAGCTGCTGCGCGAGTTCGCCAAGCTGACCGGCGCGCCGGTCACCTCGACCCTGATGGGCCTGGGCGCCTTCCCGGCGTCTGATCCGGCGTGGCTGGGCATGCTGGGCATGCACGGCAGCTTCGAAGCCAACAACGCCATGCACGACTGCGACGTGATGATCGCGGTCGGCGCGCGGTTCGACGACCGGGTGACCGGCCGCCTGGACGCCTTCGCGCCCGGCTCGAAGAAGATCCACATCGACATCGACGCCTCGTCGATCAGCAAGAACGTCCGCGCCGACATCGGCATCGTCGGCGACGCCGGCAGCGTGCTGGAGGACATGATCGCGGTCTGGAAGCAGCGGAACCTAGCCACCGACAAGGCGGCGATGGACGAGTGGTGGCGGCAGATCGAAGCCTGGCGCGCGCGCCAATCGTTCCGCTATCGGCCCGACACCAAGCTGATCAAGCCGCAGTACGCCATCGAGCGGCTGTACGAGCTGACCAAGCACCGCGAGACCTTCATCACCACCGAGGTCGGCCAGCACCAGATGTGGGCCGCGCAGTACTATCACTTCGAGCAGCCCAACCACTGGATGACCTCGGGCGGCCTCGGCACTATGGGCTATGGCCTGCCGGCCGCGGTCGGCGTGCAGATGGCTCACCCGGACGCCCTAGTCATCGACATCGCCGGCGACGCCTCCGTGCAGATGACGATGCAGGAGATGTCGACCGCCATTCAGTACGACCTGCCGATCAAGATCTTCATCTTGAACAACGAGTGGATGGGCATGGTCCGCCAGTGGCAGCAGCTGCTGCACGGCGAGCGCTACAGCCACTCCTATTCGTCCAGCCTGCCGGACTTCGTGAAGATGGCCGAGGCGTTCGGCGGCGTCGGCCTGCGCGCCGAAACCCCCGACGAACTGGACGACAAGATCCGCGAGATGATCGACGTGCGCAAACCGGTGCTGTTCGATTGCCGGATCACCAAGGAAGAGAACTGCTTCCCGATGATCCCGTCCGGCAAGGCCCACAACGAGATGATCATGGCCGAGGACACCCGCGACCTCGGCACGATCATCGACGACGCCGGCAAGCGGCTGGTCTGACGCAACGCACGGCGCCGAGTCTCACTCGGCGCCGAACGCCTCGGCCACGACATCGTCCACGCTTTGCGCCGACCAGCGCCGCTCGGCCCCTTCGAGCGCCCGCTCCAGCGCCCAGCCGCTGCGCCCCACATGCACGCCCATCAGCGAGAGCTCGGAGATGATCTCCTCGCGCAGATCGGCCGGCACCGGCTCATTGCCGGCGATCCGCGCCTGCTCCAGCCGCCATCCATAGATGTGGTCGCGGGTGATCTCGACCACGGCTCCCGGCGCCCCGGTCCATTCGTAATAGGCCGACCACCCCGTCGCGGCATGGGCGGTCTGATCCACCAGGCAGTTCCGATAGCGTTTGGCCGCGTCGCTGAACTCGGCCTTGGTGGTCAGCGGGCGCAGGCGGAACGCCCCCAGATGCGGCGGCGTCGCCGGTTCGGGGCGCAGGTCGCTCCGCACCGCGTCGAACAGGGCCTTCGGGGTCTCCAAGCGCCCCCAGACCTCGGCCATCGCGTCGGCGTTGGCGCGTCCTGACCGCAGGGTCAGGGCCTCATAGGCCTCGTGCAGCAGACCGGCCTGACGGGGATCCAACTGCGCGGCCAGGCCGATGGCGCCCGACATCGGCGCCGGCAGCGCCGCCAGCCGCTGGATCGTCGCCTGTTCGATCAGCTCGGCGTGCCGCAGCACCTTGGCGGCCTTGGGGTCGGCCAGCAGGGCGAGCAATTGTCGGTAGGCCCCGGCGGTCCAGGCCAGATCACCCATCCGGCCGATGGCGCGCGACAATCCCGCCGGCGCCTCGCCGACCGCAACGGCGACCGCGGCCGGCAGCCGGCGGTCCAGGATGGATTCCGCCAGCCCCTCGACCGCCCTCCCCAAGGAGAAGGCCAGGCAGAGAAGGTGTCGTCGCGCCGCCGCGGCGGTCAGGAACTCGGCGTGAGGCGCCGCCCACAGATTGGCGACCCGCGGGGCGAATTCGCCCGCGACGAGGATAAGCAGAGACGTCGGCTCGGCCCGCGCCGAAGCCGGGACCGCGCTCAAGGCCCGGTGAAACATGGAAACTCCCAGAGACGCGCGAGGCTCTCCGAGCATCTCGCGATTTAGATGAAGTGCGCGACGCGATCTCGACCGAGACCCGCGCAAGCGGTTCCGCACACGCGGCCCCAACTCGTTATGGTCTTGGTGATCGTCACTCGGCGAACTCTCCTCTGCGAAGGCTGGCCGTGTCTCACGAACCGGGCGGGGATGGCAAGACACAGGGCGCCAAATTGTCGCACCCAGCGCCCACCCTGTTGCCGCGGCGCCCCCCCC